>Ga0265294_10007541_pt1 | contig 12855 bp, 21 predicted proteins | sample MunlanPumphouse3_FD_192504 | JGI IMG/M metagenome (GOLD analysis project Ga0265294, IMG submission 192504) | Groundwater microbial communities from a municipal landfill in Southern Ontario, Canada - Pumphouse #3 | ecosystem: Environmental > Aquatic > Deep subsurface > Groundwater | place... | reverse complement strand
ATGATTAAACAATTTATAGACCAAGGAATAAAACCTTATTATGTATCTTTAGAATGTGGAAGCAGATTTGGCATAATAGCTCAAAACTTAGGATTGAAAGAAGGTTCTTTTTATTGGGATAATCATTATAGTCCAGAACATATAGAATTAGAAAAGAATGCAGTTACTATAATAGATTGGTTATTACCAGGAGATTATGCAGCAACTGATAAGACTTATGAGCATTTCTCTAAACAATTAACTAGAAAGGGTGGATTATTAATAGTATTTTCTCAGTTAAGAAGTAGAGGTGAACAACAAGGTAGTTTCTATGCAGAAGATATGGTTAAGTTCTTTGCTTCATTAGTAGCTAAGTTTTATTATGATAATAGCGAAAAGACACATGGAGAAAAGAGTCATTTTGAAACAGTTAAGATAAGAGAATCAAAGACTAGACAACAAAATGTAACTATACCTTGTATATATAATTACGAAACTAGAGAATTAAGAAAAGAAGTATAATGAAAGAAAATCTTAAATATTCAAAACCAGGTAGAAAGTTAAGTAAAAAAGAAGTTAGAAAAAGAAAACCAGACTTTAAGAAGTGGGCTAATAAATATTTTAGCCCAGGTTCAAACCAAATACCTAGAACTCCATTTAACGGAATAGGAGATAAGAAACCAGTTATTTGCGATATATGTAAAAAAGAAGTATTTAAAACAATTGGAGAATTTATAGGAAATAAGCTAATAAATAGATGTGAAGATTGTAGAAGCAAAGGGATATATGAAAATAAATAAAAAAGAATTTGAAGATAAAGTGGGAATTAAATTACAAAGTAATATTAACGCAATAGGAATAGATACCGCTAGTAGAACTGGCTGGTGTAAAATATCTGTTAATACAAAAACAATATCTTTTAATTATGGGTTTATTAATATAGACAGTAAAAATATATATTTTAAATATAATGAAATAGTAAATACTTTTTATGAATTATTACATACTCCACTAGATATTGTAATTATAGAAGATACTTTTTACAGGTTCAATCCAAATATGTTTAAAATGATTAGCAGAATTGGTGCCACCGCTTATACTTTAGCTCATTTAAATCATCAAAAAGCTAAATATCTTCTAGCTACAAGTGCGAGAAAAGCTTTGGGAATAAAAGGAAATTGTAAAAAAGCAGAAGTAGCTGTTTATTTAAAGGAAGTTTTAAACTTAAATATAACAGATGACGACATAGCCGATTCTATTGTATTGGCTATTAACGGAGTGTTAGAATGAGATACTGGTTTAGTAGCGATTATCACTTGGGTCATGCTAATATAATTAAATATTGTAATAGACCCTTCGGTTCTTTAGAGGAAATGAATGAAACTATTATTAAAAATCATAATGAAAGAGTAAAACCAGAAGACACTATTTTTTTAATAGGAGATTTCTGTTTTAGAAATAGTGCTGGAGGTAAAGTAGGTGAGGGAATTCAAGTTAAAGCTAAAGAATGGGAAGCTAGATTAAATGGTAATATTATTCATATTAAAGGAAACCACGATTACTCTAATAGTACTAAAACCATTATAGAAAAACTAGTTATTAGATACGGAGGAAAAAAAATATGTTTAATTCACAATCCAAAATATGCAGATATTAATTATGAAATAAACTTTACTGGTCATATACATACTGATTGGGAAATATTTAAACTAGTTAAGGCAAATAAAGAGACTTGCTGTATAAATGTTGGAGTTGATGTAAATAAGTTTAGACCTGTTAGTTTTGAAGAATTAATGAAGAAGTATAGAAGATGGGTTAAAGTGAATAAGGAGATAAAATGAATATAAAAACACTACAGAAAGAACTAGCTAAAAAGGGATATAATATAAAATTGGCAAGTGAAGTTATTGAAGAGCCAAAAATAAAGACTGGTATATTTCCCTTAGATTATGTTCTATCTGGAGGTATAGCCCAATGTGAAGGAGGACACAGAATAGAATTTTGGGGTTCTGAATCTTGTGGAAAAACTACATTTGCTTTACATATTATAAAAAAATATCAAGAACTTGGAAAATCTTGTATATTTATAGATGCAGAAGAGAGTTATGACGCTACTTGGGCTGGGCTAATAGGTGTAGATAGTAGCAAATTAGTGGTAGTTAAGCCTCATTCTTTAGAAGAATTTGGGGATATGATTCCTATATTAATACCAGAAGCAGATTTAATAGTAATAGATAGTATAGTTTCTTTGATTCCAGAAGGAGAAATTGACAGAGATACTAACCAACCTACTATGGCACTTCAAGCTAGAATAAATGCTCTAATAACTAGAAAGATATATAATTCTTTAACAGAAAAGATGACTACTATGATATTTATTAACCAAATGAGAGAAAAAGTTGGAGTTATGTATGGTTCCCCCAATACTTCTGGAGGTGGGAGAGCATTAAAACATATGTATAATACTAGAATAGAATTTAAAACTGGTAAACCTATTGAAGAAGGTACTGGTGAAAATAAAGAAAGAGTTGGTTATGAGATAAATCTTAGATGTATAAAAAATAAAAAGGGTAGACCATATAGACAAGCTGTGGTAGATTTATATTTTGATGGAAAGATAGATAACACAAAAGCTTTATTTTATTCTGGAGTTAAAGCAGGTTTGATTACTAGGTCTGGTGCTTGGTACGAATATGGTGAAATTAGAGCTCAAGGGAAAGAAAAATTAATAGAAGAATTGAAAGTAAAAGATTGGGAAATAATAGAAGAAAAGGTTTGGAAGGATATAAAATGAAAATATCAATAGAAAATGAGGATAAAAAAATAATTATAGAGGTTAATAATGATTTAAATATTTATGAAGTATTGAATGAAATTAAAGGACTATTGGTTTCTTATGGATATCACAACAGTAGCGTTGAAGAAGGATTTATAGATATTGGACAACAAATAGAAGAAGAAAGGAGCAATTTATGTTAGAAATGGATTTTAGTGATAGTGCAATGGTATGGCAATTTGGATGTGAAACTGTAACATTAGCTGAAAAAGCAAGTGAAGCAAGAGAAAAATATGCAACAGCTTTAAAAGATTTAAGAATTGAATTAGCTAAAGCTTATAATGATGGAAGTATTAAAGATAGTATGTCAGAAGATAAAGCTTTTGTAAAACTTTCTACTTTATCTAAAGAATTAGAAGAAGCTATGATTAATTATACTGTAAAAGAACAGGAATATAAAGGATTGGAAAAGCTAGTAGATACTAGAAATGGATTACTTAAATTTAATGCTAGTTTAGTACAAAATCAACCAAAATAAATATGAAATTAAATAATATATGTTCTAAAGGTCGTACTATATATCTTTTTAGTAGAGATGATAAGGGAAACCAAATTATAAGAAAAGATTCTACATTTCAACCTTTTTATTATGAACCAGACAGTAATGGTGAATATAGAGGTTATGACGGAACTCCCCTTAAAAAAATAATAGCAAACGAACCTAATGATATTAAAAATATGAGAAGTCCTAAGGCTTTTAGTGCAGATATCAAATATGAAAATAATTATTTGATTCATAAAGTAGATATTATTGAACCTTGTAAATTAAAATATTTTTTTATTGATATAGAAGTTTTAGCCAAAGAATTTCCAGAACCTGAAGAAGCCAAATATCCAGTGTCCTGCATAACGATATGGAATTCTTTGAATAAAGAATATAAAACTTGGTGGCTTGATGACTATAAAAGAGAAAGTTTATTGCTAGACTCTTTTATTGATTATGTAAAAACAGAAGCTCCAGATATAATATTAGCTTGGAATGTAGATTTTGATTATACTTATTTACATAATAGAGTAGAACGGTTTTCTAAAAAGATTAGTCCTGTTGGATTAAGTAGGTCTGGTAGAGGAACTGATATCTTTTATCCAGGTGGAATAAGTATAGTTGATTATCTTTCGTTATTTAAAAAAGTTCATATGAGAGAGGCAAGCTATGCTTTAGATTATGTATCTCAAGTACACTTAAAAGAAAAGAGTTGGGGAAATCAAGTATTTGGAGAATTGGATGAATCAGTAAAAGATAAAAATATTAATGATGTTAAGAGACTTGTATTACTAGAAGAAAAATATAATCTAATATCTTACTATGATGAAATAAGAAGATTGACTAAAGTTAAATGGGAAGATTTATATTATAATTCTAGACTAGTAGAGATGATGCTATTAGAAGAAGCAAAAATACAAAATGTTATTCTTCCGTCAAAGAAAGAAGATATTGAAAAGGAAGAATTTCAAGGAGCAGCAAGAGATTCTTTATGTACTGGTGCTAAATTTGACATAGGTAAATTCGATTTAACGTCAGCATACCCTAGCATGATTGTTAGTTTTTGTTTAGACCCACAGAATATACAAAAGAGTAATAAGGGTGCTATAGATGTTAACGGAGTATATTTTAAACAAAATCCAAATGCGTTATTGCCTTCTATTGTTAAAAAGATATTAATATTAAAAGATGATTTAAAGATAGAGGTAAAAAAAGATAAAAGTTTAAAGTTTAAATATGACGCAATTAAAGCAATAGTAAATTCTACTTTTGGAGTAATGGGGAATAAATTCTTTAGATTATATGATAATAGAATTGCCTCATCTATTACTTACCTAGTTAGAGATTTACTTTCTTATACTAGAACAAAATTAGAATCAGTTGGGTATGAGGTATTATATTTTGATACAGATAGTGTATTTATTAATACTAAAGAAGATATAAGCGAACAATTAAATGATTGGATACAAGAATGGGGGAGAGAAAAATATACTAAAGGACATATAAAATTAGCTTATGATTATGAAGGATATTTCACTAAACTATTTTTACATTCTAAGTGTCACTATTATGGATATATTTATGGTAAAGAAGAACCTGAAATTAAAGGAATAGAAATTAAAAGAAGTTCATCTAGTAAATATGAAGCAAAATTTCAAGAACAATTACTAGAAAAGATATTAAATAAAGAAACAAGAGAACAGGTATTATCTTGGATAAGAGCTGAAAAAGAAAACATTAAAAATTCTAATATCTTAGATGTTGGATTTCCTTGTAAAATTAGAAATATGCAATATAAAAATATTCCAATATTTGTTAGAGCTGTAGATAATACTAAAATATTAAAACCGAAATTTAATGTTGAATTTGGAGAGTTATTCTACTATATATTTACTAAATCTCTATATAATAATATTGATGTATTGGCGATAAATAAAGATTGTCTAAATATTATAGAATGGGATAAACATGTAGATTGGAATAAAGTTATATGTAGAAGTATTGTTAATAAAACAGAAACTATTTTTGAAGCTATGAACTGGGATAAAAGCGGTATAAGCGGTATTGAACAAAATAAATTGTTTTAAACAGGAGGTAAATTATGTTATGGGTTGTTGAAATAGTTCCAAAGGGAGATGGTGTAAATTTAGAATTTTCAGAACTTGTCACCTTTGATAATGTTAAAGATTTGGGTATTTTTTTACAAAATTATGATGATGATAGCTATAGGATAGCAAGTATAAAAGATTTGTATGTAAATGGTATATATGATGCCAAAAATTATATTAAACAGGATTCAAATATTGAGTTCGGAAACAACAAGGAGGATTGAGAATGATTACAAGTAAAGATATTTTTGATGAGGTAGAAACAGCAAATAAGGCAGTAGAGGTATTGGGAGATACATATAAAAGTGGAATGGTTAGACTAATGAGTATAGCAGTAAAATTGTTACATAATATTAGAACTAATCAAACTGAAATTATGAAAGCTCAAGGTATTTCTTTGAAAAAACCTGAAACTATAGACGAATCAAAAATATAAACAAAGTATTTGGTGGGGAGAAATCCCCACCTCTACTAAAGGCTATCTTATAAATGAGTAAAAAAAAGGGAAATAAATTTGAAGATAAAGTTCAAAAATGTATAAATAGCGGTCAGCTTTGGTTTCAGAAATCAGATTTGAGTATGGATAATTTTGTTATAGAATGTAAATTTACAGATAAAAAAGGATTTAAGATAACTACATCAATATTAGAAAAATTATGGAATGAAGCATTAAATGCAAGTAAAGAACCAATATTAGAAATAGGAATAAGAAGAAATGATAAAGAGATATTTAAACTACAAGCAATTTTATCCTTGGAGAAATTATAAATGATAATAGAGTATTCATTTGACGAACAATTTAAAAAAGATTTTAAAAAACTAGATAGGATGGATAAATCTTATCAACTAAGAGAACTTGACGGAATAGGAGAACAACTTGATGTTAATGAATTCAGTAAAAAGTTTTTTAATTGTAAAGGAACTGCTACTGCTGATGTTTCTGTTGATTCAAATGCAAATTTAGATTCAGTTAATATAGTTCATTATAATAAAGAGTTTTCTAAACCAGCTCAAAGATTAAACTCGTACTATATACTTTGGAAATACGGAAGAAGATTATTTGGAGAATCGTTTTCATTGGAAGCTATAACTAAACAATTTACTAAAGAAATTTACATAAATGATTTTCATAGTTTCGGAGGGGGATTAGATTATTCATATTATAGAGCTACAAACTTAATTTTAAAAATAGATAATAGACTTACATTAATTACTGTTGAAAATTTATTTTTAAAATTTAAAGAATTTGTTGATATCTTTCCAGATAGAGAAGAAATAAATATTAAAAAAACAAATAAAAATATTCAAATTTATGATAAAAATAAATTTATAGATTTATTGGTAGTTTTAAGACACAAAAGACATAATGATTTAATAAAATTAGAAACAAAAAATGGATTGTGTACTGTAGTAACTGAAAATCATCCAGTTATTTTAGAAAATGGAAATTTTAAAGATGCAGAAGAAATAAGTTTATCTGATAATTTAAAAGAATGTCATCTTTCTTTGCCTAAAGGAAATATTTCTGTAAAAGATGCATACATTATAGGTTTCTATCTTGGAGACGGCTGGTCTACTTATAAATTTACAGATTCTGCAGAAACAAAAGAATTAATAGATAGAAATATTAGAAGTGCCAATCTATATATTTCTCAAAACAATATTAAAAAACATAAAATTATAAAAGAATTAGAAAAAAATGGATATAATTTAATATATAGTAAAAATAAAAATAATTGTGACCAAGTAGCATATGGAAACAAAAAAGAATTTTTAAGATATTTAGATTTGGGAATTATAGGTAAAAGCAATAAAAAAACCTTACCTATTGATATTTTAAATTGGGATGATGAATCTAAAAAACAATTATTGTCTGGTCTAATTGATTCAGATGGACAAATAGATGGAACTGGACAAGTTAAAATAGGAGTTAATAGTTTTGCTATTATACAACAATGTGCAGAATTATTTAAATTGTTAAATTGCGGAAAAATAAGAACTTCTTTTGCTGGAAAGTTTCAATCTAAATTAGGATATAAAATAAATTATGAAATGTATAGGTTATCAATTAGATTAAATGATAGAGACTTTATAAAATTTTCTCAAAAAGTAAAAGATAATGAAAGTTTAGTTTATATTAAAAGAGCTAAAGACGGAAGATATGAAACTAACAAATTAAATAAAATACAAGTTTTAAAAGATAAAGAAGAATGGGTTTATGATGTTACAACATCTACAGGAACTTTTTATTCTCAAGGAATGTTACAACATAACTGCTGGAACTTTAGCTGTATTGATATTATGTATTTAGGATTGCCATTTGTAACAAGAGTTACATCTTCTAGTCCTAAACATTTAGATACTTATTTTAATCAATTAATGGAACTAGTAGCTTTTGCTGGAAATAATCAAAGTGGAGCAACATCTATAGCAGATACTTTAATAGTTGCTTCTTATTATGTAGATAAACTATATAAAGAAAATAAAGAAATTCCAGTGTCGTTTTTAGATAATATAGTAAAACAAAATATACAATCTTTTATATATAGATGCAATCAGCTTTATAGAGATGCGGCACAAACTGCATTTACTAATGTGAGCTTATATGATGATATATTTTTAGACCAATTTTGTAAAGATTATACTTTTTTAGATAATAGTAAACCAAATAAAGAAACTATCAAAACTCTACAAAAAATATATGTAGAAACAATGAATGATATATTAGAAAAGTCGCCCGCTACCTTCCCTGTAACTACAGCTTGCTTTTCTATAGACGATGAAAATAATATACAAGATGAAGAATTTTTAAACTTTATATCTGAAGCTAATATGAAATTTGGATTTATTAATATTTATGCAGGTAAAACTTCAACTTTATCTTCTTGTTGTAGACTTAGAAGTGATATAAACGATGAATTTATGTCATCTACATTTGGAGGCAGTAGTAAAATAGGTAGTTGTTCTATTGTTACACTAAATCTACCTAGACTTGCTTATACTTCAAAAACTAAAGAAGAATTTTTAGAAAAATTAAAAGAAGATGTTATATTAATATGTAAAATAAATCAAATAAGACGATATATAATAAAGAAAAGAATAGATAATAAACACGCTCCACTATATAACTTAGGCTTTAAAACCTTAACTAGACAATATTCTACTTGTGGATTAACTGGAATTAATGAAGCACTAGAAATATTGGGTATGGATATATTAAAAGAAGATGGGCAAAATTTTGTATTGGAAATGATGAAAACAATAAATGATACAAATAGTTTATTATCTAAGAGATACAAAGTTCCTGTAAATTGTGAACAAGTACCTGGTGAGACTTCAGCTTTAAAACTATGTAAAGCGGATAAGCTATTGGGATATAATAAAAATTATAATCTATATAGCAATCAATTTATACCTCTAACTAAAGAAGCAGATATATTTGATAGAATAAAACTTCAGGCTTTATTTGATAAACATTTTTCAGGCGGTTCTATCTGTCACTTAAATATGGTAGACAAAATTACTAGTAAACCTTTTATGAAAAAATTAATAAAAGAAACTATCAAAAAAGGAGTTATATATCATGCTGTAAATTATAATATTCAAAAGTGTATAGATAACCATATAACAATAGGTAAAAATATTGTTTGTTCTAAATGCGGGAAGGAAATAGTAGAAAACTTAACTCGCATAGTAGGATTTTTAGTACCAGTTAAGAATTGGAATAAAGAAAGAAGAACAATAGATTATCCAAATAGAGTTTGGTATAACAAAGAAGAAGTAAATAAGGTATAATATGAATAATATTTTTAATTTTGATATTAATGAAAAAACATTTTATAATTTAAGTGAAAATATAAGTGATAGTTCAGAATATGGAGGCAATACTCTTAACAATATTGCAGAAGCAAAACCTTGGATGACTTGTTATGTTCAATTTTTAAACTATCTAAGAATATGTAAATATATAAACAAAGAAGATATAGTATTAGATGTTGGTTGTGGACAAGCAGAACTACTTACTGTTATGAGAAATAACTTTTTAAGTAGTAAGTATATAGGAATAGAAATAAATGAAAATAATTTAAAAAAGTCAAAATCAAAGTTTAGAAAGTCAGAGAGAGAAGTTCTTTTAAAACAAGATGTAACTATAGGACTACCTATTAAAGATAATTCTATTGATATGGTTACCTGTAATCTATTGTTAGAACATCTTCCTAAAGAGAAAAGCTTTTTTGTATTTTCAGAATTAGTAAGAGTTTGTAAACCTAATGGATATATTACTATAATGATGCCAATAAGATATACTTCTGCTCAACCTATGAGTCAAGAAAAGCATATATATGAATGGCTAATTTCAGATTTTAAAGAGCAAGCTAATAAGTATGAGCTTAACATAATAGAAAAATATTTTACTAATGTTAAACTTAAAGACATTAAGAGTTCGGGGTATTCAAATTTATTAGATGAATTAAAGGGAAAAATAGACAATAAACTATTGAGAGCTGTTCTTGCTCCTTTATGTGAAAGAGGAGAAGATTTATTTGTTTGTTTTAAAAAAGAAAAAGGACTATTGGGAATATAATATGAGAATAGCTGCAATACAATATCCAGTTTTTAATCCATATGACCAACCTACTATAGAAATATATATAGCTGGTTGTACTAATAATTGTAAAGGATGTCATACTCCAGAATTACAAAATTACAATATAGGTAAAGAATTAGATTTTGGAGATTTAAAAAAATTATTTGAAAAATATAAAGGATTTTATGATAATGTAAGTATTTTAGGCGGAGATTTGTTATGTCAAAACGTAACAGAAGCAAAAGCATTTACTATGTCTTTAAGTGCTTATTTTTGGGGAAGAAATATAAACTTATGGTTATTTACTGGTAAAGATGAGGTTCCAGATTGGTGTAAAGAATATTATGATAAAATAAAATATGGGAAATATGACGAAAATTTAAAGCAGGAAGGATTCCCTGCTAGCAGTAATCAAAAATTAATTTACAAAGGTATTGATTACTAAAATAAGGAGGATTTTATGGGATTATTTAGTTGGTTCAGTAGTGTATATCGAAAAATTATGTGGGTATTTGATTATGTTAGAGTATTTGTTTCTCCAATTTACGATGATTTAGTTGAATTGGTAAAAGCAGTTAAAGATGAAAATTTAACTGGAGATGAAAAGAAGGCTAAAGTTTTAGTTGAGATTAAAGATATTCTTGCTAAAAAGAATATTAGCTATTCGGATAGTTTGTTAAATATTGCGGTAGAAATTGTTTATCAATTAGTTAAAAATAATAAGGAGTAGTTAAAATGAAATCAGGATTTTGTTTATTTCTTGCGGGAGTAATACTATTAGTAATATTTGCAATAATTTCAATTGTATTGCTATTTATATTACTTCCGTTTATTTTAAAAATGATATTAACAGTAGGAACAATACTCATTTTAATAGGAATAAAAATAGGAGATAATAAAATAGAAGATTATGAAAAAAACTATAGGGGAAGCCGTTATATGCCTTTTAAATAGTTTAGCTGACTTACTGAAGCCAAGAACTCTATTTACGATAATGTTCTTTGGTACTACTATATATATAATGATATTAAAACAACCGATTCCAGAATTGTTAAAAACTTTTGATATATCTTTGTTAGCTTTTTATTTTGGAGAAAAGTCTACCAAATATAAAAAAAACAAAGAAAATAAATAGGAGATTTATGAAAAAAAATAAACCAGGTAGTATGGAAACTTATAGGCTAATAGCCCAACTACCTAAAATGGAAATAACTAAATTAGCTAGAAGTACTTGTAAGCACGGACATTCTTATCTTGCTCATCCTTGCTGTGCATTTGATGAAGGAGTAGTAGTATTAAAAGATGGAAAGAAAATAGCTCTTACTGAAAAGGTTGGGTTTTTAGATATAGAAACTTTTACTTTTAATTTTAAAGCTGATATGGGGTTTATGATGACTTATTGTATTAAAGATGAAGATGGTAAAGTACATACTAATTCAGTAACTGCTAAAGAATTAAAACAAAGCAAAGATTGGGATAAGAGATTAATGCAAGATTGCATTAAAGATATGAATAAATATACTAGGTTAATAGGTCATTACTCTACTATGTTTGATATACCATTTTTAAGGACTAGAGCTTTATATTATAATTTAGATTTTCCTGTATATAAAGAAATTTATCATACAGATACTTATTTCTTATTAAGAGGCAAATTTAAAATTCGTTCAAATAGTTTAAAGTGGGCTTGTAAATTCTTTGGAATACCTGCAAAAGATACTCCATTTGAATTTGATACTTGGTATAATGCAGCAAAGGGAGATAAGAAAGCTTTAGCTGAAGTATTGCAACATAATATAGAAGATGTAATATCTACTGAATTATTGTATAAAAAAGTAAATAGATTTTCAATGATAAACAAAAGAAGTATATAAAAATAAAAAACAAGGAGATTGAAAATGAACAGAGATGGAACTGGACCAAATGGAACTGGACCAAGAGGACTTAATTGCCCTCTAGCTAAAGATACAAAGGATAAACCTGCATCTGCAAGACCTGCACCTGCAAGAGATGGTAGAGGTAGAGGTAGAAATAAAGGAAGGGGTAATGGTTTAAACAGATGAAGTATCTGAATAAGTCATTTAGTGTACCTTTAGGAATGTCTAGATGTATTCCTGGATGTAAATGTTTAAGTTGTAGAAGGGAAAAAGAAGAAAATGAAAGACAAAAGATTGGAACTAATAAAAAAGAGGGCGAGAAAGGTTTGGATAATCAACCCTCAAACAAGGACAAAAGGAAATGACAAAGCGTATAACAGGAAAAAAGAAAAGGCAAAGTTCAGAAAAGAAAGCTCAACAATGGGCGAAGAAATGTAGTTCTTGTGCCAATGACTGTAAACAATTTGCTACTGCTACTGTTATGTATTGTCCATTATATAAGAAGGAAAAATGAATATAAAAGAAGTACAACAAGAAAGTCATCAAATAGCCGTTGATAAGGGGTTTTGGGAAGAGGGAAAGAGAAACCTATCAGAACTCCTTATGCTTGTAGTATCAGAGCTAGGAGAAGCTTGTGAAGCACTAAGAAAAGACAATAGACAAATAAATAAGATATGGAGAAAAGATGCGTTTGAAGATGAATTAGCAGATGCAGTTATTAGAATATTTGATTTAGCTGAATCTGAAGGAATAGATTTAGAATGGCAAATAAGACAGAAGTTAGATTATAATAAAACTAGACCTAAAAAACATGGGAAAAAATTTTAATGATTTTAACATTTGCAGACCCTCATATTGAAGAAAGTAATATTGAAGAATTAGATAAAGTATTTAATGAAATATTAAATTATTTTAATAAAGATACCCATATAATATGCTTGGGAGATTACTATCATAAAAACAGACCTACAGCCAAAGAAATA
>Ga0265294_10007540_pt1 | contig 12855 bp, 9 predicted proteins | sample MunlanPumphouse3_FD_192504 | JGI IMG/M metagenome (GOLD analysis project Ga0265294, IMG submission 192504) | Groundwater microbial communities from a municipal landfill in Southern Ontario, Canada - Pumphouse #3 | ecosystem: Environmental > Aquatic > Deep subsurface > Groundwater | place... | reverse complement strand
CCAATTAATGGAATCATTATTTCTGGGATAACATGCATTCCTTCTTTGTTAACATTTATAGCAGCTTCAATAACCGCTCTGGTTTGCATTCTAGCAATTTCTGGATAAGTAACTGCTAAACGACATCCTCTGTGTCCCATCATTGGATTAAACTCATGTAATGATAAAACTCTTGCTTTTAATTCATCAAAAGTCATACCTAATTCTTTAGCAAGTGTTTGAATTTCCTCATCAGTATGAGGTAAGAATTCATGAAGAGGTGGATCCAAATAACGAATTGTTGTTGGAAGTCCTTGCATTGCTCTAAATATTCCTTCAAAGTCACCTCTTTGAATTGGTAACAATTTATCTAAAGCTTTTTCTCTTTGTTCTACTGTTTCAGCAGTAATCATTTGTCTCATTGCGAAAATTCTGTCTGCTTCAAAGAACATATGCTCAGTTCTACATAATCCAATACCTTCAGCACCAAATTTCATAGCTTGAAGAGCATCTTTTGGAGTATCAGCATTTGCTCTAACTTTTAAAGTTCTAACTCTATCAGCCCAAGCCATAAAAGTCTTAAAGTCACCACTTATTTCTGGTTCAACTGTTTTGATTTTGTAACCATAAACATTACCAGTAGAACCATCTAAACTCATAAAGTCACCTTCATGATATACTTTACCATCTTTAGTAATTAAAGTCTTAGCATCTTCGTTTATTTTTAATTCACCGCAACCGCTTACACAGCATGTTCCCATACCTCTAGCAACAACAGCTGCGTGTGAAGTCATTCCCCCACGGACTGTTAAAATCCCACGAACAACATTCATACCTTCGATATCTTCTGGACTAGTTTCTAATCTTACTAATAATAAATCTTTTTCACCTTTTTTATGTGCTTCAACTACATCTTCAGCAGTAAAATAAATTTTACCAGTTGCCGCACCAGGAGAAGCTGCTAAACCTTTAGCAATAGGAGTAGCTGCTTTTAATGCAGTATCATCAAAGTTTGGATGTAATAGTTGATCTAATTGTCTAGGTTCAACTTTCATTATAGCTTCTTCTTCTGTAAGCATACCTTCATTTACTAAATCTACAGCAATCTTTAAGGCAGCTGGAGCTGTTCTTTTGCCATTTCTTGTTTGTAACATAAATAGTTTACCATTTTCGATAGTAAATTCCATATCTTGCATATCTTTATAATGATCTTCAAGTAATTTAGCATTATGAACAAATTCTTCATAAATTTCTGGCATATCTTCTTCAAGTTTTGAAATTGATTCAGGTGTTCTAATACCTGCTACTACATCTTCACCTTGAGCATTAATTAAATATTCACCATATAATTTATTTTCACCAGTTGCAGGGTTTCTTGTAAATGCTACACCTGTACCACAATCATTCCCACGGTTACCATAAACCATTTCTTGAATATTTACAGCCGTACCCCAATCACTTGGAATATCATTTAATCGGCGGTAAACAATAGCTCTATCATTCATCCATGATCTAAATACTGCTTTGACAGCTTCTAACAATTGTTCTTTTGGATCTTGTGGAAATTCAGTTCCTGATAGTTCCTTATAGTTAGCTTTAAACTTTTCAGCAACTTCCTTCATATCGTCAGCAGTAAGTTCTAAATCATCAGTAACTCCTTTTTCTTCTTTAATCTTATCTAAATATCTTTCAAATGAAGCTTTAGGGTATCCTTTAACAACATCTGAAAACATTTGAATAAATCTACGATAAGAATCATAAGCAAATCTAGGATTATTAGTAGCTTCCGCAAATCCCTTTGCAACCTCATCATTTAATCCTAAATTAAGTACAGTATCCATCATTCCAGGCATTGAAGCTCTCGAACCACTTCTAACAGATACTAATAATGGATTAGAAAAGTCTCCTACTTTTTTCTCTGTCTTATTTTCTAATTCAGCAAGTTTTTCAAAAATTTCTTTTTCTATTTCTTCAGATAAAACTTCACCATCATCATAATACTTCGTACATGCTTCAGTTGAAATTGTAAAACCTCTTGGCACAGGTAATCCAATATTAGTCATTTCTGCTAAATTAGCACCTTTACCACCAAGTAAATTTTTCATTTCTTTTTTACCTTCTTCAAAGGCATAAACAAATTTTGTCATATATACTCTCTCCTCTTTTACACAATATATATTATATCAAACCCTTCTATAAAAAAAAAGCACATTTGTGCTTTTTGACATATATTAACATTTTATTTATTAAAAATCTCTAAATAACATTTACCACATAAAGACTCATAAGTTACATCTCCTACTTCATCAATGACAATTTGATCTCCTTCATGAACAAACTTACCATTTACTTTTCTACCATTTAACTTAGCTCTTTTACCACATCTACAAATAGTAATAAGTTCTTCCATTTCATCCGCAATTTCAAATAAGCGAATACTACCAGGAAACCCTATAGTTTTAAAATCACTTCTAAGTCCATAACAGATTACTGGTATATCATACATTTTAGTTATTTTATATAAATCAAATACTTGATTAGGATGTAAAAATTGTGCTTCATCTACTAAAATACAAGCAATATTATCCTTTTTAAATTGTTTAGCTTTGCTAAATATATTATCATCTTGTTTTAATAAAAAATCAACATTTCTTTCTAGCCCGATTCTAGATACTAACTTATTACTACCCTTAGTATCCAATACTGATTTAATAACAACAACTTTTTGTCCTCTTTCTTCATAATTATAAGCAACTTGCATTAATGCTGTGCTTTTCCCTGAATTCATCGCTCCATAACGAAAATATAACTTTGACATAAAACCTACTTTCTAGCTCGTGGATGAGCACTTAAATATACTTTTCTTAAATGTTCATTTGAAACATGGGTATATATTCCCGTTGTTTTTAAATCAGAATGTCCTAATAACTCCTGAACACTTTTTAAATCTGCTCCTTCGTTTAACATATGAGTTGCAAAGGTATGACGTAAAGTATGGGGACTGACACGACTTTTAGTACCACTCATCTTTACAATTTTGTTTATTATATATTCAACCCCACCAGTGGTTAAAGAAGAACCGTTATTATTTAAAAAAAGATAATCACTATTTTTTTTATTTAACTTAATATAGCCATCATCTAAATAAGAATCCATTAAATCTTTACATCTTCGACCATATATGACATATCGTTCCTTATTACCTTTTCCTAATATTTTTATATACTGATTAGAAAAATCAATATCTTTTATTTTGATATTTACTAACTCACTAACACGGACACCTGTGGAATAAAATAATTCTAAAATTAAAGCATCTCTTTGTCCTAATGGTAGTTTGCAGTCAGGTGTATTCAATATTTTTTCTAATTCTTGATAATATAAAAAATTAGGTAATGCTTGTTCAACTTTAGGATTTGTGATTAGCGACATAGGATTATTTTTTATTTTGCCTTCTCTTAATAAGTATTTAAAAAAACTTCTCAAACTACTGATATTCCTACATATTGTCTTATTAGAATACTTTTTATTATGTAATTCGATTAAATATAATCTTACTACTCGATAATCAACTTCATTTATTTTACAAATTTCTTTATTTAAAAAATTTATGAATGACTCCAAATCTCTTTCATAATTACTAATTGTATAGGATGAATAATTCTTCTCATACTGAAGATAATCAATAAACCTTCCGATATCCTTCATACTATCACCATTTTAATTATACCACAACAAATGTTTGAATAAACAAAAAAAAGCAAATATTTTTGCTTTTTACTTTTCAAATTTATCAAACAAAGTTAATTGGTTAGGATCAACTTTCTTTTTTCTGAGTACTTTAACTTTAGGTTGTTCTTTAGATAATTCTTCTTCAACTAAACTATCCATATATTGTTCAAATTCCTTTTCCTCTTCATAAGATGAGTATGGATTCATTTTATGTTCTACATAAGCCTCAGGATATTTTTCTTTTAATCTTGTTTCTTCTATCATTTCTTCGATTATTTCATCTTTAATTTGTTCTTCTCTCAATATTCTTTCTTCCTCTAATTTTTCTCTTTCTTCAAAAATATTTATTATACGATTTACTTCATTAAATTCAGAATATTCTAATTGTTCTTTTATCTCTCTTACTATATAATCTGATGAATTATTTAAATACCCTCTAATATAATCTTTCATTTGAAGACTTATATTATATGACGCTAATACTTCGTGACAGAACAATGGATCACCTAAATAATAAAATAATTTTTTAAGTTCTTGATTGTATTCATAAACTACCATATAAATATCTCTAAACTTTTTATATGAAGAAATGTGTTCTTTTATTTTAGATATAGTAAAATCATCATTTCTACCTACACTATATCGTTCATCAAGATAATCTTTCAATCTTGATTTATCATTTAATACATACATATTATTTACTTTTTGATTTAATAAGAACTTATAAAAACTATTATTATCTAATAATCTTAAAAGGGTATTTATAAATTTATTAAACTCTGATGAATTAATATTTACTTTTGAATCTGATCTTTGAGCAATTTTACTTAATTGTTCATGTTCACTAAAAGCAACATCTAACTTTTGTTCAGTTTTATTTGCACGATAACTAATGTACATTGTTCTATAACCTTTTACTATTATTTCTCTATTTTTTAAATTTTCGATTAATTGTTGGGGCGACGAAAAATTAGTTGTATAACAATCAACACTCGCTAAGTCAACTTTGATACTATCACTATTCGATACAGGAATTAGATTTTTATGTTCATTCTCGATCACTAATGTGTATCTGCCTTTTGAAGTCATATCATCACCTCATTGCCCTTATATTATATATTATTATTTTATTTTGTCAAATCAATTATGTCCACATAAATAAGTAAGTATAATATAATAAAAATATTAGTATCATAAGAAAACCTTCTTTTTTAGATATAGTGTAATCCTTTTTAACCATTATTAACAATATTACACCAGATATTATAATCGCAATCATATCAATAATATTAAATGCTTGGGTACTAATTGACCCAAATAAGAATACTGGTAAACCAATTACAATACATATATTAAAAATGTTCGTCCCAACAATATTACCGATTACAAAATCATATTGTTTTTTTCTAGCTGATATAATTGACATTACAAGTTCCGGAATGCTAGTCCCAATGACTAAAAAAATCATTGTAGTAATCTTTTCACTCCACCCTAAACTTTCAGCAACTAATGTAGAAAATTTTACTGCTATTGTACATCCTCCAATTATAAGAAACAAACCAATAGCAGATAATATAACAGACTTTTTCAAAGTGAATTTAGGCTTTTCTTCAGTTAAAAACTCTAAAAATTTTCGTCTATTTTTAATTAAATACATTAAGTACTGAAAGAATAGGAAAAACGCTAATAAAAGCAACAATGCATCAGAACGCGACATCGTATTAGTAGTACTTCCAAACAGACTATCCATAAACAAAATAGAAAAAATAACGATTATAAATAAATGTAATGGTAATTCCTTTTTTACTGTATTGCTTTTTACCTTAATCGGATTAATCAAACTAGATATACCTATTATTAGTAAAGTATTTACAGCTGTACTACCAATAACATTTGATAAAACCAAATTACCATTGCCTTTAAATACTCCCTGTAAAGATATAATAAACTCAGGAGTACTTGTTCCAAAAGCAACGATAGTTAATATAATAAACATCTTTGGTATTTTATAATTTATAGCAGTTGATTCTATTCCTTCAATAAAGATTTCTGAACCAACTATAATAATGATAATTCCTAACAATAATCCAAAATATTCCATAGCAAGCCCCTTTACATATTAAAAATATTATTTAAATACATTATATCAGAATATAAATAACATAAAATAAAGTTTAATAATTTTTACATATAAGTTGACAATTAATTTGTAGGGGTGATTGACATATCAAAATTGCGTAATTCCGTTACAGAAAATCCGTCATTTGGATTAATAACATTTTTTGAAGCATTAAATAATACTCCTGTTAGTGTTGATTTTTTAGGTTTTAAGTTAATAAATAGTGATGGATAATTAGCCATACCAGAACTTCCTCCGCTTAATAAATTCATCGGTGTTGGAAAATAAAGTGTAAGGTAATTCGAAACTGTTACTAAAGGTTCAATATATTGATTTGTAATTGCCTCATTTATATTTCCAATATAACCATCAGCAAATTTTATCCTTAAATTTGATATTTCTATACCTACAGTTGAAGTAGAAAACATCAATATAATTTGATGCCAGTTATGTGGATTAGTAGCAGGATTAACAAATGAATATTCACTTTCACCACCCGTGATACTCATTTTTCTACCAGAATTATCAATTCTAGTCAAAATCCTATTATTATCTCCATTGAAAGGAGTTAAACATAAGCCATAAGCATAATTAACGTTGTCAGAATATGTTGTAGGGTTGGCCAAACACCAAGCTCCTAAATCGACACTTGGGTTATTTGAAGTATATATACCTTCATATTTTGTACTTAAACTCGTTCCATAGTTAGGTACTATTGTTTTTAATTTATCAATTAAAACAACTGGTTCATTAAAAAGTTTTATCAAATTTAAACTACTATCATAACTTACTAAAATAGCATCACTATGGCCTTTATTGAAATTTTTTAAATTCTTATCAACTGAATAAGTATTACCCGCTAATACATAGTTGTTATTACTTGTTCTAATTACTGAATTAAATGAATCACTATCTGAGCCACCAAACATTTTTTTATCAATAACATTACCCTTAGTAACATTATATCGTACTATTACTGCTTCTTTATATCCAGCAGATGATTGTATATCACTCATATCCATATCGTTTGAATTACTATAACCAACTGCTATTACTTCTGTATTATTTACTTTTATTACATCATAAAAAAGGTCATCATTGCTTCCTCCAAATGCCTTTTTCCAAATTATGTTTTGTAAATTTTTATCAAATTTAACGATTATAGCATCATAATTTCCGTTTGTTGTTTTACTTATTCCTTCCATATCAAAATCACTAGAAGCACTATAACCAACTGCTATATAACCATCATCTACTTCTATAACACTTCGAAAAGTATCTGTCTTACTTCCTCCAAATCCTTGTTTATATTCAAGAATATCAGAATTATTATAACTCACAATAGTAGCTTCTAACGAATTAGATGGACCTTTATTTAAACCAGCCATATCATAATCGTTACCAGCAGAGTCACCAACAACAACTAAACCTTGTCCGTTCTCCTTTTCAATGGCAGAATAAAATTGATCATGATAAGTCCCTCCAAAAAAGGCTCTTCCTTTGTTTTCAAATGAAAACGATAATTTCAAAACAATACTAGTTAAATGACTCCCAGGCATTGTTGCACCTGTTAAATCTCCATTTTTAGCACTCGACCCAACAGATCCTAATATAACATATCCATTTGAGTTTGATGTAACATAATAAAAACTCTCATAGTGATCTGTAGAACCATATGCTTTTTTATATATTACGTTGCCATTTTTATCGTACTTGACCATTAAGGCGTCACCTTCACCGCCTATACCTATTCCCTCTAAATCGCCGTCCATTGAAGTAGTTTGTCCTACTGTAAAATATCCATCTGCAACTTCTACGACACTACTAAATCTTTCTTTATTGCTACCACCAAAATTTTTACTCCATTGAATGGTACCATCTGAACTAAATTTGACGATTATAGCATCTTGATTACCTTTGTTGGTATTACCATAAAAAGATTCCGAATTAGTATTACCTACAGCAATATACCCACCATCAGAAGTTTGTTTAACATCCGAAAAACCATCTAAGTATTTTCCACCGTAACTTACATAATGACTTGCAAAAGTTGTAGCGCTAGTCAAACAATCAACATAGGCATTATATTCATAATCATTTGATGTTTTTTCTATTTCGACGTAACCAACACATCTATTTTCTAGTTCTAAAGGTATTCTCAATTCATCTACTAATTCTTTATCAATAAGGCTATCTAAATCAATTGTTTTGATATCTCCTACGATATTAGGTAAATTAGAGTTATCTTTACTTACGGCTTTGATCATTTCCTTTTGATACCAATCAAAAAATTGCTCATCATATAATTGTAGTGCATATGATACTTTTCTTCCTTCACGATAGAGCAATACTTTAGTATCATCACTTATATCTTTACTATTTAAATTATTGATCGTATTATTACTTAAAAACTTCTTAGCTTTTAAAGTTCCTATTGTTACATAACTGATATCATCATCCCATGTAACACTCGCTGCATTTCTAGCATAATAAAGTTCAGCTGCTCTTTCTATATTTTTTTTACTTACTCCAAAAGCACCATATCTAGATTTAGTTATAAAGTCTGTTATTAAAGGGACAGTAATTAATGCAATAATCGCTAATATTACTATGACCGCTAATAACTCTATTAATGTAAATCCTTTATTTTTCATTAAATCACCTACAATTATCTTTCCATATTATCATTGTATTATGCGATTTTAGCACAAATAGATTTCACATTCAATAAAATTAACAATATGTTTATTGCCAATTTATACCTCAAAAGGAGAGCTTTCGCTCCCCCATCTATATAAAACACTAATATTAGTGTACCACTTAATAACAAGTATAAACTTTTAATTCATTTTTAAAAATTATTTTTACACTACCATTTATACTTGTTTGATAGATAATAGATTGATGCTTATTCAATCTATTTATTACTTCTTTATGTGGATGATTATAACGATTATTTAAGCCAACTGATATCAAAGCAATATTTGGCTTAATTGTATTTAAAAAATCATCACCAGAACTAGTAATAGAACCATGATGTCCTACTTTTAGTATATCTATTTTATCTAAATTATATGTATTTATTATTTTGTTTTCGCTACTAATTCCTGCATCACCCATTAATAAGATATTCCACTTATTAAATTGTGTATAGATAATTAAACTATCTTCATTTTCATCTTTATTAATATTGTTTAAAAATTGAAATGAATAGTCTTTTATTTTTAAAACATTATCACTAAAAAACATATAATTAATATTTTTTTTATCTAATAACTTTATTAACTCTAATTCTAATTCGTTATTTGAACCACTATTAAATATGACATTATCTACAGGATAATTATTAATTATATTTACCCCTTCTCCCATATGATCATAGTCACCATGAGACAAAATTAAATAATCAATTTTTTTAATGCCATTTGCTTTTAAATAAGGTATTGTTTGGTTAATCGCAATACTATAGGTGCTTTGACCAAAGTAATTTTTAATGCCACCAGTATCAATTAAAATATTCCCCTTATTATGAGGCAAAGTGATTAAAAAGCTATCTCCTTGACCTACATCAATCATTGTTAGTGTTGAATAATTATTAAAGTAGTTAAGATTAGTATGAATCGTTATTACAATAATTAATAGAATAATTGCTTTAAAGTTTTTCTTAGACATTTGATATAGTACATATGTAATCAATAAATAATAGAAAAAATAAACATACATTGGTACATCTTTTAAAATAACATTAAGTAATGTAAACTTCGAACATAAGAGCGACAACATCTCCATTAAATTAGTTGTTATATTAAAAATTGGTAACAAAAAAGGGAAAACAAAAGTAATTAGTGATAAAGGAAAAATAATAATCGATACTAGTGGAACAAAAAAAATATTAAAAATTGGTGTAAGTAAACTAATATAGAAAAAATTATTAATCATAAGTGGAATGCTTGCTAAAAAGGCAACAAAAGATACAATAAATAATTTCATAATATAATTACTATATTGGCCTATCAGTTTTTGAAATAAGATTAAATAAAAAGTTATTATAAAACTAAAATTAAATCCTAAGTTATATATATAATAAGGATTAATAAGTAACAAAAAGAAAAAGATAAAAATCAATATATTTAGAGTACTTATTTTATATCTAATTATTTTTTTAAATGTAAGTAACATAAAGAAAAGTACTGATCTTAATACTGGTGGGGAAAAAGAAGTTAAAAATAAATAAAAACATAAAACGATATTCACTAATATATAATTAATATTTTCCCTTTTACTAATTGTATTAAATATTTTTAATAAGATAAAAGATATAAGAGTTATATGAGTACCTGATACTGAAAAAATATGAATGGTCCCATTTTTTTGATAACTCGTTACAGCTTCTTTATTGAGATCACTTATATCTCCTAAAATAAATGTCTTAATATACGGATTACCAACACTATCTATTTTATTTATAATGATGTTTTTGACATTATAAAATATATTATGATTATCTTTTATTTTGGTAATATTAGAAGCTGTGACTATCCAATATATTTTTTGACTTAATAAGTATTCTCGATAATTAAATAATGAGAATATAGTATTATTAGAAGGCTTTTTAAATGTTCCTTCTACTTCAATATAATCACCATTTTTTAAATCTATATTTTCATAATAATTAACTAAAACCTTTTCTTTATTTTTTAATGTAATTGTAACTTTATTACTATCTTTTTTTATATTTGTTATATATCCTTTAATGGTATTACTATTAACATTATATTTACTATTAATCACATTATTGTTTACAATATAAAAAGCATATATACTTACAATTACACTAAATAATAATATAATCTTTGAGTTTTTCGAATGTTGATTTACCAATCCCTTTAACATTCATTATTTCCTCAATATTATTAAATCCGCCATGCTCTTCACGGTATTTGATAATATCTTTTGCTTTGGCTTCACCAATATTTGGTAGTGTTAATAATTCTTCAATGGTTGCGGTATTAAGTGATACTTTACCAGTGTCATTAATAATTTCGTCTTCATTAGTTAAATAATTACTGAAGCACCCATCATTTTCTAATATCGGACATACACATTCCTTTTCAATATATTTGATACTAGTATTACCTCTAATCATTTCTTTTATTTCATCTTTATTATATATAATCACTACCATTTCATCTTCTAATATTCTACTTAAGTTGATTATACTTATGTCACTATCTTCAGTTAGTCCTCCACTTTTCTTTATTAAATCTTCTACTCTACTATTACTATTTAATTCATATACTCCTGGTTTATTTACTGAACCTTTGATTTCTACTTTAACGGAATTATTTATTACTTCTACCTTCTCCTTTTTCAAGGATAGACCAACTCCAATTATAATGATTATTATAGACACAACAATTATTTTTTTCATATGACCTCCTAAAATTATCATACTTTTAAATAATTATTATTCCTTTAAAAAAATCGAGATTAATTTCTCGATTCTTTACCTAATTTTTATTTTTTTGTTTTTATTTTCAATATGTACCCTTTGAACCATCGCAATAGAACACAATAACGATATTATAAAAGTTCCCCCATAACTAAAGAATGGTAATGGAACACCTGTAAAAGGGATGACCGCTAAAATACCCCCTAAATTAACAAATATATGAATAAATAGATAAGTTGCTACTCCAATACATATATATCTACCTCTAATTGTATCAGATTGTGAGGCTATCTTAATAATACGATAAAGAATAAAAATATATCCTAAAAAAATTAAACTACTTCTAATTACTCCTAATTCTTCACCGATAATGGCAAATACCGAGTCAGTATGTGGATCTGGTATATACGAATACTTTTGTTTACTATTACTAATACCTAATCCATATAGTCCACCATCATTTAAAGCAATAAAACCATTACATATCTGATATCCTCCAGAAGCATAGTTTTGACAAGGACGCATATAATCATCAAGTCTATCAATTTGTTCACTAGTTAAAATATAACCACTTTTTAAATAAAAAGCACCAAATGCGATAATAGTAAAAACAATTATAATCGCAATTGAATTAAATTTATCTTTCAATTGAATATTACTTCCTAAAAACATAATACCAAAGATAAAAACAATAATAAACATTGTTCCAAAATCCTTTTGAAGAAAAATGAACATAGCCATAATAATCCCAATTGCCCAAATCCCAAAAACAACACTAAGTCTTTTGGCATTATCACTACTTTTCAATCTTTTATTAAATATTTCAAATACGACCGCTAATGAGACGATTAAAATGGGTTTTGCAAATTCACTAGGTTGGATTTGTTTTCCAAACAATAACATCCAGTTTCTACTTCCTCTTACTAATTCTCCCCAAAAACTGGTGTAAGTAAGCATTCCAATAATAATAACTAAACCAACTAATCCCCATAATCGATATAACTTTGTAGGTATGTTAACAATTATAAAGCTACCAATAAACGCAACAATAAGCATGAAACCATGTTGTTCAAAATAATAATATAAACTATTATTATATTTAACAACAGATTCACGACTAGAAGCTGTCAAAATATTAAATAATCCATATAATACCATGATTGCTACAACTAAAAGCAACCATTTATCTAAATCTTTTATATTTTTTTTAATTTGCTTAATATGTTGTTTCATATTTTATCACCCTACATATTATATAATAACACATAATATAGATAAATTAAATATTAAAAAAATTAAAATAGGTTTTTTATACATTCAACTTTTTAATTTTTTAATACTATATTATGACTAGATAGGAGGGAAAGTTATGTATTATTATGGAGGTTACGGCGGAGGTTACGGTAATCAATGTTGCAACCCTTGTGGAGGCGGATATGGCTACGGAGCTCCCGGAGCTGGCTATGGCACAGGCTACGGCGCTGCTATAGTTCTCGTATTATTTATATTATTAGTAATTATAATTGGTGCCCGTTCTTGGGTTCAATAAAAAAGGAAGATATCTGTCAATAAT
>Ga0265294_10007539_pt1 | contig 12856 bp, 20 predicted proteins | sample MunlanPumphouse3_FD_192504 | JGI IMG/M metagenome (GOLD analysis project Ga0265294, IMG submission 192504) | Groundwater microbial communities from a municipal landfill in Southern Ontario, Canada - Pumphouse #3 | ecosystem: Environmental > Aquatic > Deep subsurface > Groundwater | place... | reverse complement strand
CCGGGATGTCGATGAGTTCCAGATGGCGAGATGAAATTCCCCAAAATTTCTTTTTGATTGATTCGGGGATATCATCAGGTTCTAACATATATTTTACATTTTTCTGAGTAGGGGTCATTCTCATTTCAGATTCTTGTGAAAACCCACCACCATACCCACCGGTATTATAATATGAACTATTTTCATCCGAATTTACTGATTCTTCGGACTCTTGATAATCATCACCATATTCTTGGGTATCATCGTCATCATCTCTCATAATATCTTATATGTATTATAACATTATATAATTATTTCTGTTATTTCACTTAGTTGAGTAAATAGTTTTTATAAATTAACAATTCAATATTTTAAAGATTTAAATTTAATATTTTGTTAAAATAAATATTTAAAATAACATTTGATAAATTTGTTGTTACCATCGCTATTTTTTGTTATAATAACATAATGTGTATATTTATATAAATATGCGCATATTATATTTAACAAAACTTATATATAGTATCAAATCCAATATTATTATGTCGCAAGCGTGGATTGCGGAGAGGTTAAACGCGATGGACTTAAGATCCATTCTCATAGGAGTTCGCAGGTTCGAACCCTGCTCCACGCATTAACGTGATTGCAGCGGTAGAAATGCAATACAACATTGAGTATTCTAATATATACCATGATATGTTGTGGAAATATAAATCTCCATATAACATTGAGTATGACTATGACTGTGATATGTTTTGGAGATAAATTCCCTGATTGATCTGGTACCGATCCGTGGTAATGTAGTTCGGTTGGGTAAATGCCTAATTTGAACTAATGTTGGGGTAGAAATACCATCAACATTTAAAATGAGCGCTCGTCGCCAAGTTTGGTTAAGGCGCACTCCTTATAAGGGTGTAAGCGTGGGTTCAAATCCCACCGGGCGCATTTTGTTAATTTCTAAGGGTGAAGTTATACAAAAAAAATATAAAGATAAATATCAGAAATATACCGAATGTTCCGATAAGATATGTGTCTGGATTAAAACTTATTGACGCAAATTCGTTTATAGCATCAATTGAAGAATTTGTTTTTAACATTATAGATAATTATTTCAAAAATATAAATAATTTTCTGGAATCAGAAAGTGATGTTGTGTATGCGCCACATGTATGTACGTATTTCATCCATTGTGGCATGAATTCCAAAACAATGCCCGGTTTCCCGGCTACAATTGTCTGGACACCAGACAGAGACGAGATCGGGATTATTTTTTGAATATTCGATTTTTAATTGTTTCCCACAATATGGACACACCAATTTTGAATAATCAATCTGTTTCATCAGTATCTTCCGAATTTACATATTTATACAACAATACTCTAACGTAGGTTTTACCATTTCTATGAAAATACGCCCCCTTTGATGAAAAAGAAGTTCTGAATCTCCATCCATCGGGTTTTGTCATTTTTATGATTTCTGTTGCTTTCACATCGTTATACATAATATCGCTTGGTATTTCACATTCAAAATTCTTATGGATGTATTTTTTACCGACATTTTCAAGTTCGTTGACAATTAACGATTTAACCGGTGTTCTGGATAGTCTATTCATGGTTGCGTTCACAAATTGCTCACGGGTTAGTTCTAATTCTGCAAATTCTATTCCAGACGTTCGATCAACGATGGTAATCGTTATTACATCATCATATGATGATAAAATAGTAATTGCACCATTGATTTTTCTGAAATCATTATCCATACTAGATATTGCATATTATAATATATAAATTTTGTCCAAAAATTAAAAAAGGTTAGGTAACACTTTTTATTATGAACAATCCAATGACAATAGCCCCTATAAGAATGAATAGTAATAACATAACGGGCATAACATCACCAACAAGAGTAGAAGTCATGTTTCCACTCATGTTGAATTTATCATCGTGTATGTTTAAACCAATATCTGTATTATTTATAGATATTTTTTTAACATCGTCTGAATATTGATTATCAAAATCGGTAATTATCAATATTGCACCGACTAATGCCATTATAAAAATAATATATACGAGAACTATTCCACCCGTATTTCCCTCTTCGATATATCTCATGATCATAGCCTCCGTCTGAATCTGTCATAAATACTCTGTTTTTTAATGGGTTTCATCTTGAATTCGTTCATGTTACCATCTATCAATTCTTTTTTATCAATATCGTTATACATATAGTATAATATGAGTATTATTACGTTTAACCATGTTATAATCATAAATATTATTGTAAACGTCGATAACCACGGATACGATACCGGCTCAACCACCGATGAATAATATATAACTGAAGATGATGTATTGTTTGTAAATATAACATTTTCACCGATCTTAAGTATATCAAAACGCGCAATGGTAAAACTACCCATTGTAACAATTATCGATGAAATTGCACTAAGAAGGGCATATATCACATATCCATTTTTAATAACATGTGAAAGTATTAAAAATAATACAGATATCCCAAATACTATCAGCCATATGTTTAAATCGGTATATGGTTGATTATCCATAACGAATTTATTCACATCGTTATTAAAAATGATACTTATGTTTTGAATATCCATAAATAATATTTAATAAAATAGTATAAATATTTATTGTCAGCGAAGCAGAATGGAACATGGGCGAACCCATGTTCCAAAAAAATTGGTTGGTAGGATTATGCATCACCCTTACCGAGAACACCGGCAACAATACCGATGATGAATACGGCTGCAAGGACGAAAAGCCCAAGAGCGAGGAAGTTGAAGGCGGTACCGGTGTTAGCCATTACCTGATCGAGTGAAGTTGATAACTGAGAACCTGAAATGTCGGGCATTGAGGACTCCATGTTAGCAACGACAACTAGACCGACCATCATAGTCACGGCTGCAATTACAACCGTAAGGATGAGGGAAACCATGTCGATACCACCATCTTCGTGATAGAAAACCATTATACATACACCTCCACATATTAACGTTGTTATTAGTAATATAAAAATGTTATTATATTATGAATTATTATAAGAAATTATAAGCAAATTATAACCCAATTACAATTTGCATTTATTTTAAACAATATTTGAAAATTATATATTTAAATAATAGTTTTCTATTATGATGATAATAATAATTGTAAAAGGGCCAAAAAATATTTTATTGTAATTTAATTATAAAAATAAAATATAAATAAAAATATTTATGTGCGCTCTTTAAAATATATTATTCGTTTTCGTTTTCACCATCTTTATCATTCTCAATCAATTTTTTAACATTCCTCCTACCTTTTGTAACATTACGTTCACCCGGTGGTTTTATTTTCCTATTTCCGGTTTTAATCCGATTATGTACCGTTTCGTTCAATCCAGAATTTTTAATATTAAATGCTATATCGTCTGCTGTTTCATTTAATCCAGATACATCAATGATAAGTTTACCATCATCATCAATTTTAATATGCGATGCGTCTATGGTAATGTAATCAGATACCGGATCTATGGTAATATCATCTTTTGCACCATTTTCCGGGGGAACATCCGGGGTATCGCCACCATCACCTGATCCGTTTATATTATCACTCTTGAAATACACCAATATACGTGGTTTCTCTTCAATTTTATCATATTTTACCCATCCCCACCCATCCCCTTCAATATAATATCTTCCCCGTGGTAACAGAATCGGAGCGCGAGTATTTATCAAAGATGAACTTGGGGTGATACTTCCACGTAAATAGAAACGATACTGAATTTTAGTATTCATGCGCCCATCGATGTCTGTATATCCATGTGTTGCAATAATCATCGATATATTACGTTTTCTTAAATCTTTCATAATGTGTTTAGCCCACAAATTTAAATGCCATCGTATACCAGATGGCGATGCCGGGAATAGTTCATCTGCTTCATCGAATATGATAGTTAAAAAATCCAATAGTTTATTCCATAATAACCAATCCATTACTTCGAACCAAAAGACGACTCGATCCGTTTCATCTGATTTAAATATTTCATCTCCGACACCGCCACGTTTTTTAATCATAGTTTTAATATTTTCCGTTAATTTATAAGTGCGCGGCTCATATACAACATTTATTGCGCCTTTCACCATATTCTTATAGAGTGATTCGATGCTACGATATGTTTTTATTTTTGGTAACTCCGATTCGGGTATATCCTGTAAATAATCATTCTTGAAATGTATTCCATTTTTATAATCAGTCTCATGAAAAAATAATACAACTCGTTTTTTATCCAACCAATACCAATAATCGGTATCTCTACCACGCCACATTATTGTTTCCGGCATTACCATCTTATGTTCTTTCTTAATTTTTTCTTTTAATTTATTTTTTTCTTCATCTGTTATATTTTCATTTACATCTACTTTTTTTAGTTTAGCCCGTAGTGGATATGGGTCATAACACCCTATTGATTGCGCTAATGTTAATAATAATGTGGTTTTTCCCGATCCCTTGCTACCATACATAACGGCGGTGGTGCCACCATCATTATTGTTATGGCGCATAACTTCGTTCATTAAACGTGCGCCTTCAATATATGGTCTATTACTTGCCATTAAATCACCTTTTAAAAATAATAATAATTAGGTTGGGTTTACAGACCGCCATTACCGAGAGTTTCGCTATCACTGGCGTTGCTTGCGAATCCCATGCTACTCAGGTTGAACATATCCTTCGATAATGTAACAAGTTCTTCTTTAACAGCAATTCTCATTAGATTATCCATTATTTCACTACATCTAATCCACGAATCTTTCCAATCACCAGTGCTCTGATTATAAATATCTAAAGCACTTGCCCATTGTTTACGATATGAACCTAACAGGTCAGAATACTTCATTGGTTTCCCGGTAACCTTGTCTCTGATGTTTATATCAGTACTATCCCATTTACCCATCGCATCGAGCATCGCCGTCTCGTAGCGTATTACAATGTCGCATTCTTTCAGTATAGCATATGGATCGTATAAATATGTATACGAAGCGATAATTGTTCCAAGCGCCTCCCTTAATTCTGTCAGATCAATTTTATTTCTATTACTCATTTATAACACCTTATAACCGTAATTACTCAATTAGTTATGTATAATAATATATATACTTTTCTATATTGAAAACTCCCAAATCTCGCCCGTGCGTATTCTCATACATACATACTTCCCCTATAATCCCCAAAGCCGTTTTTCCCGATTTTCCGTATTTTTTTGGGGCGAAAAATGCACTTTATCGATGTAACAAGTTGCTTTATTTTATATATAAACAAAATGGGAATTATTTGGAAAAAGTTGATTACAATGATTTTTCAACCGCATCATCCCAACCAATTAAATGAGCATATATATATTTCTGTTCATCCTTTGTGAATTTAATGTCTTTATAATAATCTATTGCTTCATCAGATCCAACTTTACGTTTTCCGTTCGTACATAAACATGGTAAATGATTCATACTTTTTAAAATAACGTCCTCATATTCTGGAAATGTATTCAATAACCATACAAATCTAGTTTTACGTAATGATAAAGCATTTATTCCGTTCGGTGGTAAGTTTAGTTTTTTTGCCCAATATTTCATGTAGTGGGAAAGACCGAGTATTTTTATATTTACCCTTGTATTGGCGTTTATAAAATACAATACATGAATGAGATCATGATATGATAGATAAATATCACGGGGTTTAAATAAATTGCGCTTATCCCATTCCTCAACGGGTTTAAAATGGATAACTCTGTTTTTAACATCAAAGTCTGCCGGGTTATCCAGAATATAATTTCCCTCAGAATGTCGAATACCCGTTGAGAAATAATAATAAAACATTGTTAATCCATTCGATGTGCCAATAATCGATGAAAATTTATATAAATCCATCGGTGTAAAAATTCGAGTATCATTGATGAAAATATCCCGTTCGAACTTCATGTATAATATTATGATAAAATTATATAAAAAGGTATTGCAAAAATACCGATATGAAATATGATAGCGATATAATTACAATTAGGGGGAAAACATACATTATCCATATTTTTTTACCATATAGTTTATAATTATCATATTCTAACCCTGATAATACAGGATATCTATCAGAAAAATATTTTGTTGATTTTAAATTTTTATTTTCAAACTTTGATTGAATATACATTGATTTACCATCCCATATTACTTTCTCCATAACTAATCCATGTTTTTGAGGGATTTGTTCTGGATGTACTTTTTCCCCACATAACAATATCCACCAATTTTCCATATCTAAACCTTTATAATTTTTATTTATAATATTTAATAAAAATATTATTATAAACATACCTATACTTAACACCACCATTAACTGTATGAGTAAAATCAACGATGAGAATCCAAATATAAGTCCGTTTGATATAATAATTATATATAATTGAATTGCATCGGCACCACCGAAAATATTTTTATAATTACATATAAATATAATACATAAAAATATTCCTATAAAAATGATATTTACTACAGTAGTTAGACTAAACCCATTTAAATAATTGTAATATATTGTATAAATAACTGATAACGGCAATCCTATGTATATTGCAGGTTTCCATGTATTTAAAGGTATTTTGCGTGATTTTATATCTAAATATAATGCTTTTATAAATGTTAATCCAATTACTGTAAGTGTAATGAATAATAATATACGATCAAACATGTTATTTAAAATATAGTTAAAAATATAAAAAGTTATTGATTATTTTCGGATGGTTGGTTTTCTTTCCCATCACCATCTTCCGAATAAACAATATTATCAATTTTACCGTCAATACTCTTATCGATGTAATCTTTGAGATAATTTTCGAAAATAATTGATGGTAAACGATTGATTAACTCATCCATTTCATTTAATCTGTTTCCTAATGATCTAAAATATTCCACATTGTATTGGTTTGTTCTTACAACATTCCCCGTCAGTAATGTTAGATCATCATTGATTCTACTAAGATTGGATGCAATATTTGCGATATCATTGGTATTTTTATCACATTTTGCTTCGAGTTCCAGAATACGCTGTTCAATGAGAATAAATAATTCGTTGATATCAAAAGTATCGGTATCGGTTTCGTTATTAAGTTCTGGTTCTTTAACCGTTTCTTTTTCCTCAACCGGGGTATTTGAAGCGGAGGAGATGATACGCTTTGTCATTATTGATCACCAACCGGGGGAGTAACGTTAATATTTATATCTTCATATTTGTTTTCATATTTATCATTATTTTTATTGACGTTATCAATGTTATCACATATAATATTTACAATATCATCCCACGTTTCGCCTTTAGAACCATATTTCCGCAACCGGTCACGGGTTGCTTTTTTAATAGGAATCGTAGTCTTTTCTGGTTGGATTTTAACCGATAAAAAGTGTTCATTATCGGTGATTGAGTTATGAGTACTTTCTAACATCTATAAGTTTATTATAAATATTATTATATATACTTTTCTAAAAAATTAAAATAGATTAAAATGGTAGTTTTGGATATTATTTATATTTATTTGTGCTAGCATTTATATTTTTAATAATGGTGCTACTAAATTTTTTCGAATCAATGGTTTGTTTATTAACATTTTGTATAAAATTTCCAACGAGATTTGTATTCCCAATATTACCACTCTTCAGAACGGTAATGTTATTGATATCGATCCCTGATCTATAGGTGGTGTTTACCTTTTTAATTTTATTTGTTTCGATATTTGCTTTTGTATTACTCTTTTGCTGTTTTCTAAACACTGTTTTTCCAAGTGCGGCATGTTGTTCACCATCGGCGTCAATGATATCGTTTGGTGCGAGACGTAGTTTCTTATCATGAGTGAACAAATATTTATAAATCGCATCTTTAGCCGTTATGATAGCGGCTTCTTTCGGATTAACAGCGGCAGTATAGTTATGGATGAAGAACTTTTCAACATGTTTTCCATCACCAGATGATATAGTGACGATATCATTATCCCGAATCTGAAATTTCATATACACTTTAGCATGTTTTGGAATTTCCGGCAATGTTGGAACATCCAACAGGACATTGTTATATCCCATGTAATAATAACGGATCTCATCAATCATAGTATCTCTAATATTATTTAGAGATACAAACTTTAAATAAGTTTCTATTGAAAAAAGTTATAAGATGATTATAATTTCACTCTTTCGTATCGTTTTTATCCATATACTTTGTTATTTTTTTAAAAAATGCTTTTGGCTTAAGCCCCCATTGTTTTCCATGCCGATAAACTGCTGAAATTTTTAGCATATCCTCCGGGGTTAATTTTTTGGCATCTTCTGATTCACCAAACACTTTTCTGATTTTTACAACTAATTCTTCTTCAGATAGTGTATTGAATTCATCGGTTGGATATTTGCGAATTGCAAGCCTGATAAATAATTTCAGTAAATCTTTATCCAAAAATGACCACGTAACATCTTCTTTCTGGATAGTAAGGGCAACTTTTTCGATGATAGACTCTCTGATCAAAAATTTTTTACCGTCTTTCTTCACCTTAAAGTCGCCTTCTTTATCAAATCCCTGTAGACTTAATTTTTCGGCTAATCCTAATTTATCAGCCGTTGAAATTGTATTTTCTGTGTCGTTAATCGGTATCACGATAATCACCATTTTACTGTGGGTTTCGTAGTTATGGTCACTGTCGGCGCATATAAATCTTCCCTAACATATGCATCATTACAGTAATTGGTATCCAATGACATATTGTTATATTCACATACATTATCCAAGAACATGTAATTTTCGATGTATATTCCATACCCTTTGTTGGAATACACGACATTATCGATAATGTAGTTATGATCAGACCCACTTGATAGATAAATACCCCTCATTTTATTTCCATAAACGGTATTTTTTCGAATACTGTTATCCGTTCCCCGGTTTTCAATATAAATACCATTTACATCACAACTATAAACTGTATTATCGGTAATTTTATTATATGCTCCACCGAAAACCCATATACCATTATAACAATGATGAACTATTACATTTTTTATTGTGGTATAATCGGTTTCTATAACAATTCCCCCGCTGTCAAATGAGTTACCACCAGAGTTGCAGATTTCGATATTTTCAACAACGACATTTTTTGCAGTAATGTAAATCACTTTATCGATATTTCCACCATCTAATATTACACTATCGATCCCAAGTAGGCGTATTGGCTTATCAATTACGATACGCTCTTTATATTTACCACTTTGTAACAATAATGTATCATAAGATGATGCTTTCGAAATATATGTTTTTAAAACATCTGTTTCCGATAATACAATTGTTTTAGAATCTTTTATGGTAATCGTATATGCCGACAGGGGTTTTGAATGTTTGACATCATCGATCATTATTTCCCAATCACCGTTTATTAAATCGATATAATTTTCAAATGACGGTTCTTTCTTGGAGATATGGAATTTATTATCGTTACCAACATAGAAATATAAAACATCGTTGTCAGCAATGCTTTTAACATTTTTATCCACGGTAACAAGTGTTCTTTGTAAATATAATGGATTATCTAACGGAGAATTTACAACAAATTGTAAATCATTGATATTTTCAATTGTATCCCCACAATCAAAATTCAATTTAATATACCGTTGATTATGTGATCCTTTATCTATAACCGTATCGTAATCAACCGATATATTAAAAATATGTTCGGTTATTATTGGCTGTTCTTCCGGCGTTCCTCCTAATAATAATAATGCGGCAATAATGGCTATTGCCCCAACGCCAGATACTAATAAGATAATTTTTGTAAAATTAGATGTTTTCCGTTTATACGGATCTCCCAAATCAATGCTTATGCCGGACATAACAATAATATTCACAATAATATTATATAATTATTGTGTTATGATGGGCGATGGGATTATTACTTACAATATTACAAAAAATGTTATTTTATTCATTGTCGCAATCATATGTTATACAATCAGCAACTAAAAACGATAAAATAACCAAAATCACCCATAATTTAACAATGTTTCCACCGAAAAATACAATAGTTGTAGCCACAAATGTTCCAAGAAGCATTCCCCACGCAACGTACCACACGTTCATGTCAAGCATATGTTCGCTCAACTTTTCGATGAAAACACTAGTCCATATGAGAAAAATTATCAGAAGCAACCCAATAATAGAGAGAAATGCGTTTTCCCTGAAAATTATGAGGCACATGGATGTGCTCATTGCAGCAAGAAAACCGTAGATCGTGTCATCAAGTCGTGTCATTATTAAACTGTTCCATCATGTAATTGATTAACAAAACAAACAGAAAGAATCCAACAACCCAGAGAACCACACGTTCTACGAATAAAGAGACAACCATCATTAAAACAGAAACACCGAGTACAAACCCAAATGTCACTGATGGTAAATGTAATGAATTCTCATGCATGTTTCTACCAAAAATAAGTTCACATTACGTATTTTCCGGCAATGGAAAGTACATTCTCTACTTTAACGATGTCAAAAACATCATTTGTTCTAACACCACTTTCCAGATCAATCCAGATTGGTTGCGATTCACCTACCAATGAATTGATAGTTTCGAGAACCTTTTCGACGTTATCCGGGGCAATCCCTCCCGCATACCCACACATTTTTTTAGAAAATGGTTCGGGCCATTCGTTGGGCAAAATTCCGTTTCCACCTGATGTATCAAACAAGACAGCATAATTCTGGAAATTTTCTAATATACTGTATATATATTTATTTTCATAATTATGTTGCGTGATGATAGTTTTTTGTATAGATAATGCGCCATGAACCGCTTTATACAAATCTATGAATTTGAATTTAGATACTGGATAACTGAAATTTAACTGTACACGTTTAAATGGCTGATTATTTATGTATTTGCAAAATCCTTTGTCCATCTTTACAAATTGATCAACATAATCACCACAGAGATGCAAAGCGAGATTCATATCATAACGTTCTGTTATTTTTAAAAGATTGTCAATCCAACCGTATGATGGATAACGGGGAACACCGCATTTGCGGTCGTACATTAAAATGCCCCATTCTACAAACGGAAATTTTTCAGATAATCTAATTAAATCGTCAATATTCGTATTATTATCTGCACCAGTGATGGTACACGTTTTTAGATGCATGTCACACCTCAAAAATAAATTAACCTAACCGGTCAATTACAACACTGTTAAGTTTACCGCCTTCAAAGAGTGAATTATCATAATAATACTCTTCCCCGATTTTTAGAACCGGAGCATATGCGATGAACACCATATCGGCCATCAGTTCTGCAATTACATCTGAATCGTCCAGATTGTATTCCTGATACACGATATCGTGTTCAATAAGATATTCTTTTAAAATTTCACAATTCGGGCAGAATTCTTTAGTATAAATCTTGATCTCTTCGATTTCCATGATAGATATGGGTTTTAAAATTATTTAAATTTTTTGGTAATTGCTTTGCTATTCTTCTGGATGATTTCATCCTGCCGTGCAATGTAAATGAATTCATCGGGTATAATTTCTATTTCAAACACTGTGACATTATTATCAATATCTTTATCACAGCAATATTTGCAGCGATATTTCTTATATGTTACCATATATTCATTATTTTTAGTTATATCATCGATATAACGTTCCAAGAACATTTTAGATTCTGTTATGACATTGTTTTTGAAAATATCTATCATATTAAGATCAATATGTGATTCTTCAACAACAGCCATTTCTCTGACGCATCGTGGACAACGCATGATTTAACCTTCTATTCTTCGGCTACGAAAATGTTTTTAGATTCAGTATCGTCAAATTCGGTATTACAATTATTACATTTATATTTAACAACATTATGTTTCCCCGAATTCAATAATAATTCACCCATACCGATAGATTTTACATTAAACGATTTACAGTGTGGACATACCATTTTTAGAATAAATCGTTGTTCATGTTCAATTTCAAAATCCCACATATCATCGGGATGTTTTGATACAGCGATGATGTAAGCATCATCCTCATTTTTGGCTTCAATATTCCAATGTGCAAGGCACGTTATATCGTATCGTGGCATTTAAAATAGATTTGGGTTATGAATATTTATAATTTATGGAATTGATTCATAGATATTGTCATATCTCTCGTTATTGCAAAATACCCAATCTGTGTATTTTGTACAATATTTTTGATAAATTTCCATGTTCCTTCAACATTTGGCATAGATTCACCGATAAAGATATGACAGATATTTCCACCTTTCATCATGGGGAAAAATACCTGTTCTAACTTTATTTTATCAAATAACCCAATTTCTGCATCTACCGGTATGTGCGTGCCGTTCGTATAATATATTGGTAGATCCCGTGTAGTATTTTTCAGTCTGATACCTTCTTTAATATCGCCCTTTATGTAATTCACCGCAATATCACTATAGTTATCGTTCAAGATATCTGAAATGGCAAACCGCTGGCACGTTGTTTCGGCAGGAGTGCGCGCCACAGCGATTTCAATACCATATTCCTCACTTAATTTTTTCGCATATTTGTTCATTTCGGCCAGAACGTAAATACACTTTTTCAATGAATCCTTTGATTCATATAACTGTTTACCGGTAATATGTTGTATCATTTCATTAAATCCAAGAATACCAATGGTATATACCAGACTGTTGATATCAACCAACTGTTCTCCGATTTTATTTCTGGACTGTGGATCTCTTGGGCGTTGCATGGCGAAGGGAATTAGCCCATTTTTGATGCAATTATCGATCATCTTACGTTTCAGTTTAAAAACATCAACCGCAAGAT
>Ga0265294_10007538_pt1 | contig 12857 bp, 11 predicted proteins | sample MunlanPumphouse3_FD_192504 | JGI IMG/M metagenome (GOLD analysis project Ga0265294, IMG submission 192504) | Groundwater microbial communities from a municipal landfill in Southern Ontario, Canada - Pumphouse #3 | ecosystem: Environmental > Aquatic > Deep subsurface > Groundwater | place... | reverse complement strand
GTTATCACAGTTTGACCATATAGACATACTCCAAGTGGGAGCAAGGAATATGCAGAACTACTATTTACTCAAACAACTGGGTAAGTGTAATAAGCCCATTCTACTCAAGAGGGGACTATCAAGTACAGTTGATGAATGGTTATATAGCGCAGAATATATAATGAGCGAGGGCAACTGCAACGTGATTCTGTGTGACAGGGGCATAAGAATGGGAGATCGATGTGTTGTGGATATTGCTCAACTATACAATTCATTAGAAATGACGTGTCTGCCAATTATTGTTGACCCCTCGCACGCATGTGGTAACAGTAATCTAGTGTTGCCGTTGTCGAGGGCTGTTGCCAGTCTAGCGATAGATGGATTAATGATAGAAGTCAATGCCGACTGCCAAAAAACTCTGTGTGATGGCGTACAATCATTAAGTATTACACAGTATCAACAGTTGGTAACTCAAGTGGATACTATAAGAAGGGTGATATAGTAGCGTAAATGCACATTACAACTGTCTATGACTACTATATGAAAATAGAACTAATAGTGAGGTGAATATGAAATCTAATATTAAGTTTTTTTTGTTCGGACAAACGGAAGGTAAGGCGCAGATAATTGTGCGCATTGCCATAATGATGGGTATTACCATACTGATTCAGTATCTTACAGGGCTGGCAGGCATACAGTTGTTGACCGGCTCATTCGTCAACCTACTGTTACTCCTATCTGTACTGCTTAGTGGAATGGTAGGTGGAGCGTGCGTCGGTATAATAACACCGTTTATTGCGCTGTCAATAGGGCTCAACCCTAACGTATTGCTCGTACCGTTTATCGCGCTGTCCAATGCCATATTAATAGTCGCCTTCAGTCTAGTATGCATGCTGTTGAGATTATCTCAGAGAGAGGCCGTATGGCAGAGAATATGTGTGCTGATTGTTGCAGTTATTGTTGGCGCACTACTCAAGTATTTATTTATGTATTTTGTATGTATCAAGCTTGTATTCCCACTACTATTCCCTGCACCAATGGTTAATAAATTATCATTAGCATGGGGATTGCTACAGCTGGCTACTGCGTGTATAGGAGGTGCTGTGGCCACTGCGCTGTACTATCCATTACAAAAGGTTGGATTAATTAGGTCAGTACAAGTGAATAAGGACGGGCTAAATGATAACATTGAACGTTAATGTCGCAATCTTGATAACAACTGTGTAGTCAATAGTACAGATAATAAGTATGCCAATGGCAGTTCAAATATATAGAATGTAAAATGAGGAATTGATAAGGTCAATTCCTCGTTTTAATATATATGAGTCTTAATTCACACTATGCGATTACTGTATTGACGTATCTGAGTGGAAAATTACTAGATGTTGCTCCGGTTCTTATGTAGATTATCTGTTAATGTGATTAATACAGAATGAAATGATATCAACAACACCCTATATATTAGTTATTATCTACTTAACTTACATAGTACTGATTGACAGATTGGTCAATATCCACAAGGCGAGCGCTACTTGCTCAATGTCTGTGTGAGAATAGAATGGAATTGTTGCCAACTGACAGTTTCTATATAACAGTCGGCTATACCGTTAATCAATATTATCTCTAATCCACCATTGCTAGCCTTCTTATCGTTAAGACAGTAATCAATAATATCGTCTGCGCATAGGTGGTCAATATGGGGCATATTGAGTTGAGTGTACATATTAATTAAACTATCATAATCTGCATTCGTCAGTTTACCAACAGCATAAGCGTATTTAACTGTCAATAATACCCCTTGTGCTACTGCCAAACCATGTGGGGTAGTGTAGTTACTCATCCTCTCTATGGCGTGTGCAACCGTATGGCCAAGATTAAGCAGTTTACGCTTGTTGTAATCTAGGAAGTCTTCTTTAACAATGCCTGCCTTATACTCGGCGCAAATGCTAATAATGTTTGACAAGTTAATGCGCCAACTACTCATTAAATGTAATAATGGTTTACCAATCAATAAACAATATTTGAGTAGCTCACCCATACCGTTACTCCACTCGTTACTAGGTAACGTGGATAGAGTAGACGTATCGCAAAGAATAAGTTGTGGATTCGAAATGACACCCAATAGATTCTTGCCTTGAGGTAAATTGATAGCAGTCTTTCCGCCTATGCCTGCATCAATCTGAGCAAGCAGTGTCGTGGGAATATTGATATAAGCAATACCCCTCTTATATGTGCTGGCGCAAAAGCCACCTAGGTCACTAATTGTTCCACCACCTAGATTAACAACTATATCTTCTCTAGTAAAATTGTTGTTCGCAAGAGTATCTATTATTGATAAATAGTTATCTACACATTTGGCGTTCTCGCCCGATTGAACTATGTGAGTAATAACCGTTACACCGCAACTACACAGTTGTGCTGATACTGTATCTGCATACAATGGGGCTACTATGTTATCGGTAATAAGTAGCGCTTTCTTGCCTGCTAATGCTCGTATAGACGGATAACTGCCCAGTGTATGTAGGCAGTTATCTATTATCAACTCGCATGAGTATGCTAAATTAATGTCTAATCTCATTTACTACCTTCCTTATCCATAACAATTGTAGGTATTCGAAGGTTTTTTGTCAAGTGTTGTTTCGTGGCGTCTATGTCTATTGAGTGCTAAATAGTGATTACTACACTGGCTTTATCGTGTGCACTCTGCACATCTAATATGGTGACACCCTTATATTTGCGCATTTCCTTAATAGTTCTGGATAAGATTGTTCTTATTTCGCTGGGTGTTAACTCCAGTTTTGCAAGTTGACCGTTGAGCCTTTCGCCATTATACTTCTTACATGAGCCATTAGCATCATCATCCGTAGAATTATCTTCACTATCTATATGTTTACTAATCAAGTTTGCCACTTGTTTAGGCTTAAGTTTAATGTCTACGCAGTCGCTATTATTAAGCGCGTCGCCGATATTGTCTATTGTGGTTGGTTTTCCGTCAGCGTCTATGCTCAGTATCTCATCAAGTACAGACTTGACATTAGATACAGCCTCGTCTGCATTGGGTTGAAGGTTCTCTGTCGTCTGCGTGTCAGTTAAACATCCAGTACTTTGCCCGTTGGCGCATACATTAGTGGTATTGGCGGACAAATTATCGGTTATGCCCTCTATATCTATACCGAGTTCACGCAGTTTATCCTTCTTCTGTTCAAGCTTAGTTCTGACAGCTTGTTCATTGGCAGTATTTGGACGCTTATTGATAGCCTTAGATAGCAGACGTGAACCAAGTCCTGATGCTAGTAGAAGCAGTGGTATTGCCAACTTGATTTTTTTACTCTTACCCTCGTCATTCACGTAAGTGACGTTAATCTTCATAGTGGTCTCCTTCTATTCTACAGATATCTCTACTTGATCACCGTCTGCGCTATTAACTTCGACTATCTTGCCCAGCATACCCATCTCTACCAACTCGAAAACTTGATCGAAATTGATATCGCCCAACTTGTCGCCGATTGCAGGTATCTTGACGCCAGTTTGAATGGCTACCTTGATGATAGTGTATGGTAGATTAATGTTGACTCTGTCGCCGTCCATTGATAGTACGGATATCTTGAGCATTAAATTGCTCTTCTCCTTGTTAGTCAATGTCTGTGCCTGTTTAGTTAATTCCGGCGTTGCAACACCAAGCAGTTGGTCTGTGGTAATACCGAATATTTCGGCCAGTAGTGGCAACGAACTGATGTCAGGGCAAGTAATATCGTTCTCCCACTTACTTACTGATTGAGCAGTGACGCCCATTTTCTCTGCCAGTTGCTCTTGTACGTAGCCCTTCTGTTTACGATAGTATGCTATACGTTCTCCTAATGATTGCATTGTATAATCTCCTTATGAACAATTATTTATTGTAGTTGCGCAACTTACACTTACAGTATAGTGTGCAAACAACCATAAAGCAATATATTAAATTGATATTTTGTAACTCATGAGTTGATTTATTGAGTTATAAACTAACCCGTTAGTTAAAATGCAACATTTTAGTCACCTTAAATGCTACCGTGCACATGAAATGTGTTCGAACAAAATCCGACTAAATACAGATATTGAGGTACAGTTGACATTGAGTTGACAATTAAGTGATATGGTGCGTTGGTAATACAATCAGTACAGAATGGTAACGAGTTGGACAAATGCACATAATAAGGTGTAATGCGCAGTATTCTTTGTCCAATTACGTACATAGGAGATTAAATGAAAATTACATTAGTAGCAGACATATACGGCGAACAGAATAACGGTACCACTATTACTGCAAGGCGACTGGTGGACAATCTGCGCAAGCGTGGACACACCGCTAAGGTGGTTTCCGCACACGATTGTGGAACGGACTGCGTGGTTCTGCCTAAACGCAGTTTCGGGATATTCAACAATTATATAGAGAAGAAGAATGGCGTAGGTTTCGCTCGACCAGATGAAAATAAGTTGCGCGAGGCTATAGCGGGAAGCGATTGTGTACACTTCTTGTTGCCATTTAAGGTGTGCCAAAAAGGTATCAAGATAGCCAGAGAACTGGGCGTACCTTATACAACTGCTTTTCACTGTCAGCCAGAGAATATAACTTCGCATATGTTCATGGAGAACTTCGCGCCAGTCAACAACTATATATATAGAATGTTTTACCGCGATTTCTATAAATATGCGCACTTCATTCATTGTCCTAGCGAGTTTATTGCAAGTCAGTTGCGCAAGAATGGATATATTGCAGACATAAGGGTAATCAGTAACGGAGTCATACCCACTTATCAACCGTCACCCACACCTAAGCCGGACAACCTCGTCAACAAGATATGTATCCTGTTTATTGGTAGGTATAGTAAGGAAAAACGACACGATTTACTAATAGATGCTGTGGCAAAGAGTAGTTATAGCAAAGATATTCAGTTGATTTTTGCAGGCTGTGGACCACAGCAACAACACATAGAGCAGTTGGGCAAAAAACTGGTCAATCCACCCATACTACGACTGTTCAGTAAGGAGGAGTTAGCCGAGACAATCAATTACTGTGATTTATATGTGCACCCAAGCGATGTAGAGATTGAAGCAATCAGTTGTATTGAGGCATTTACTTGTGGGCTAGTTCCTATAATTAGTGATTCTGCCAGAAGCGCGACCAAACAGTTCGCACTGTGCCCAGAGAGTTTATTCAAACAGGGTGATAGTCAGGATTTAGCGAATAGAATTGACTACTGGTTGACTCATCCGCAGGAAAAAGCTCACAAGTCGGCAGAATATATAGAGTATGGCAAGAACTTTGCAATAGAAAAGTGTATCGACCGAATGGAACAGATGATGATGGATGCAGTCGTTTACTATAAACAGTACTATACTGAACGCAGCGAATTGTATGATACCAATAAGCACTATAGATATATATATCCTGATGACCCTACTCAACACATGATACACATCAAGCACGTCAATAACGCCCCCAAGAAGGATAGCAAATATAAGTTTGTCAACACAGGTGTGCTATATAGTGTGTATGCAACTGCGCTGAGAATATTAGCACTCGTTGCACTGCCAGTATATGCCAAGACTACTACCAAGTACAAGATAGTAGGCAAAAAGAACTTGCGCAAGGTCAAAGGCAAGGGTGCTGTGTTGGTTGCCAATCACGTTCACACAATGGATACAGCAATCATTTGTGCATGTGCCAGTCCGCTAAGAAAAATTAATTATGTGACGTTATCGGACAATGTAGATATACCTATTGCCGGCAGTATAATTAAGGCTCTAGGCGGTATACCGCTTGCAGACTGCATAAGTGGTATGAAAAAGTTCGATATAACGATATGTCGAATGCTAGAGGATAATAAGCCTATTTTGTTCTTCCCAGAGGTTTCGCTATGGCCTGAGTATAAAGGCATTAGACCATTTCACAAGGGTGCGTTCGTTTATGCCATTAAGAGCAACGTTCCTATTGTTCCTTGTATCTACACATTCAGGACGGATATGACGGGCAAAAAACTGATTACATTAACTATATGTGAGCCATTCTACCCACAGACTAGTAGTCCTCAGGGGTTGGCAGATTACACCAAGGCATACTTTGACGAGTTTACTGACAAATACTATCGTGAACACGCATAAGCACACGGATATAGTTAATAAGCGCAGTGTGATAATATACTTAATAAGTTGACCTATGTTTCAAGGATTAATCAGTATAAGTACGGTAGATAACACTCTGGTAACATGTATATATATAAAGTGCATTATATATATAATCAATTATAGACAATTACAAACACATAGCACACGGATATAGTTAATAAGAGCAGTGTGATAATATACTTAATAAGTTGACCTATGTATTGATGATAAACAGCATACGTACGGTAGTGTTGCTTGTACTATGAAATGTAAACATAACTATAGTAAATTAGACAATGGCAGACAAATGCCGTAGTATTGTTGCCGTGCCAATAAAAAAGAGCAACAAAAAAGTGCTATAATTTTGACTTTGATATTGACTTTTGTTAATTGTTGCTGTATGCTAATGCAAGAGGTAAAAATGTTGTTTATCAAACAAAATATTACTGCACTAATCTCAATAGTAGGTGTTTGTTTACATATGATATGCAAGCACTCAGTCGAAGATTTACTTTTTGACTACCATAATAACTCGTGGTAGTTTTTTTTATGTAAATACAAATGATACTGCAATACAATTGGAGGCAAACTATAAATGAAGTTTATTAAAGCAACACAATTGAAGGATAAGCCTGATGCAACCAAACTGAAGTTCGGTCAATTATTCACCGACTACATGCTGGAGATGAATTATGAGAACGGGCAATGGGGCGAACCAGTTATCAGTCCTTATCACGATTTAGTGCTTGCTCCAGAGAGCATGATTCTACACTACGGGCAAGGCATCTTCGAGGGTGCTAAGGCTTTTCGCAATGATGAGGGTAAGATAATCCTATTCAGACTGATGGATAATCTCAAGCGTCTTAATCTATCTGCCGAGAGAATGTGTATGCCACAGATGGACACAGACAAAGTAATGGGTTATATACTGGAACTTATTGATATAGAGAGAGATTGGGTGCCTAGCTCACCGGAGACATCACTATACCTGCGCCCCACAATGATTGCCACAGAGAAGGCAGTGGGCGTGCATGCGTCGAACAGTTACAAGTTCTTCGTCATATTATCTCCAGTTGGGCCATATATCAATGGATTTAATAACCCTGCCAAGATATACGTAGAAGACACTTATACAAGGGCTGCTGTCGGTGGCACAGGCGAAGCAAAGTGCGTTGGCAACTATGCGGGTAGTATATTGGCTGCACATAAGGCCAAGGCAAAAGGTTACAATGAAGTACTGTGGTTAGACGCTAAAGACAGGCAGTATATCGAAGAAGTGGGTGCAATGAACGTGATGTTCGTTGTGGACGGCGAGATAATCACGCCTACTTTAACAGGCAGTATACTAAGAGGTATCACAAGGGATAGTATTATCAAGATGATGAGAGATATAGGATATACTGTCAGAGAGGAGAGAATCAACATCAATGATTTAATTAAATGGTACGATGAGGGCAGAGTGACAGAGATGTTCGGCTGTGGTACAGCAGCAGTCGTTAGCCCAGTTGGAACACTTACTTATAAAGATAAAGTGTGTGTGTTTAACAATGGTAAATCTGGTCCTGTGGCAAGAGTGGCGTTCGACAGGCTAGACGACATACGTAAACTGCGTGTTCCTGATAAATACGGCTGGATAACAGTACTAGGGAAATAATTACGACGTGTCGCAAGGCACATAAGCAGAGAACAAAAGAGTATAATATAAGTTGATAAAATACCTAAAAAAGAGGAAAACAAAATGCAAGTAAAGATTGATTTCGAAAGATGCAAGGGCTGTGGACTATGCGTAAACGCTTGTCCAAAAAAAGTCCTGTGTATCGGCGACAAGAGCAACAAAGGTGGATATTTTGTGGCAAGGGTAGACAAGCCTGAACAATGTATAGGCTGTTGTGCATGTGCTTACATGTGTCCTGACAGTTGTGTGGAGGTGGAATAATAAGATGGCTAAGAAGTTATTCAAGGGCAACGAGGCACTGGGCGAAGCTGCGGTGCTGGGCGGTTGCAGATTTTTCTTCGGTTATCCAATCACACCACAGACAGAATTAAGCGAGTATCTGTCATGGAGATTGTATGATGTCGGTGGCACATTCATACAGAGCGAGAGCGAAGTGTCAGCTATCAATATGGTGTACGGTGCAGCAGGTGCCGGCGCCAGAGCGTTGACAAGTAGTAGCAGTCCGGGAATATCGCTTAAACAAGAGGGGATATCATACATAGCGTGTGCTGAGTTACCTTGCGTAATCGTCAATATGATGAGGTCTGGACCAGGACTAGGCGGTATTATGCCCAGTCAAGCCGATTATTCGCAAGCAACTAAGGGTGGCGGACACGGCGATTACAGAATGTTGGTGTATGGACCAAGCACCATTCAAGAGGCAGTTGACATTATGTATAACGCTTTTGATAAGGCAGAACAATATAGAATACCAGTTATGATACTGGGTGACGGTATGTTAGGTCAGTTAATGGAACCAGTAGAGTTTCCACCACTTAAGCAGATGCCAGATCCAAGTACTAAGGAGTGGGCAACCACAGGTACTCACTATGGTAAGGACAGGAGAATAGTCAACTCACTGTACATAGTGGCCAGCGAAAACGAGGCAGTCAACATTAAACTGCAAGCCAAGTATGACTTACTCAGGAAGAACGAAGTAATGTGCGAAGAGTATATGTGCGAAGATGCCGACATCATCATTACAGCATACGGCACAGTGGCAAGAATATGCAAGTCTGCCGTTAAAGCATTGAGGGAGAAGGGAATCAAAACTGGTCTGATTAGACCTATCACACTGTTCCCATTTCCAACTGAAGTGTTCCATAAGTATGCAAACAGCGACAAGACTAAGAAATTCGTAACCATCGAGTTGTCTGCTGGACAATATAACGAGGACGTGTTACTGTCCGTTATGGGCAAGAAACCAGTCGAGTTCTATTGCAGAATGGGTGGCTCGGTAATGACTGTTGAAGAGATTGTCAATAAAGTTAAGGAGGTGTACTAATAACAATGGCTACTTATCATAAATCTAATATGCTAACAGATACACCACTATCATTTTGTCCGGGTTGTACACACGGCATTGCACATAAATTGATTGCAGAGGTTCTGCAAGAATTAGGACAACAAGGTAATGTAATAGGTGTTGCACCTGTTGGTTGCTCGGTATTTGCCTATAAGTTCTTCAACTGCGACATGCAGGAAGCAGCACACGGCAGAGCGCCTGCTGTAGCAACAGGTATCAAGAGAGTTCACCCCGATAAAGTTGTATTTTCCTATCAAGGAGACGGCGATTTGGCATCTATCGGCCTTGCAGAGATTATGCACGCAGGACTGAGAGGGGAGAATATCACAGTAGTATTCATTAACAACGCAATATATGGTATGACTGGCGGGCAAATGGCACCAACATCACTAATTGGACAGAAAACAACCACTTCACCATTCGGTCGTACGGTTGAGCGACAGGGTAACCCAATTAGAATGTGTGAGATGTTGGCTAGCCAAGACGGACCGGCATACCTTGAGAGAGTTATGTTGACAGACTATGCTAACGTACTCAAGGCTAAGAGGGCTATTAAGAAAGCGTTCGAATATCAAATAGCAGGCAAGGGATTCAGCATGGTCGAGTGTCTATCTACTTGTCCAACCAACTGGCATATGACACCTGTACAGGCATGTCAACATATCAAGGACAATATGACCAAGATTTACCCGTTAGGTGTATTTAAGGATGTAGGGGGTGCAAAATAATGGAACAAGGAATTATTTGTGCCGGATTCGGCGGACAGGGTGTGCTGTCGCTGGGCAAAATGATAGTGTATGTTGCAATGGAAAAAGGGTTGCATGTTACTTGGCTACCTAGTTACGGACCAGAAATGCGTGGTGGTACTGCCAACTGTTCCGTTGTTGCAAGCACCGAGGAAGTAGCAAGTCCACTGGTGTCTACGCCTGATTGTCTTATCGCTATGAACAGGCCAAGCCTTGACAAGTTCATTAACGACGTGGTCAGTGGTGGCATGGTGCTGATTAACAGCAGTCTTATAGATATCAAAGTAGACAGGAAGGATATTAACGTGTACTATATACCCGCCAACGATTTAGCATTACAGCACGCTAATGAGCGTTCATCCAATATAGTAATGTATGGTGCTTACGCTAAATTGAATGGCAATATAGGTAGTATGGATGAGTTCGAGAAGATTCTAATTAAACAGTTTGGCAAGAGCGCAGACAAGGACAAGATTATTAGTGCTTTCCATGCAGGTTATGAGGAAATTAAGGTATGAATTATCAAAATAGACTGATTACCACTCAACAAGTATTACAGTTAATACAAGATAACTACACCATAGCGATAGGTGAGGGACAGGGTGCGCCGAGAGGTTTTCTTGGACAATTACATACCCTTAATGACAGACCACTGACCGGAGTTGACGTGTGGTTCTGTCGTATGCCAAGAAGTTTTGAGTTTTTGCAGAGAGAGAGTAATAATTTTACACTTAATACTGTATTTACTACTAAACCATTAAGGGAAGCCAAATGTTTCGTAAATGGCTATGCGCCCACTCATCTGTCTAAGGCCGGTGCCACTATACGTTCACGCAGGGGAGTAGATATGTACGTAGTTACAGTTACCCCACCTGATGAGCGTGGTATGGTGTCTACCGGTATGGCAGGCATTATCAATAAAGAGATGGTAGATAACAGTCGCATGATTATAGGCGAAATAAACGAGAATATGCCCTATATATATGGTGCGACAGAGATACCTGTTGACAAAATCACCTACTTTACGCATGAGAATATACCACTAGACCCTCTGCCCCCAGTTAAGGCTGGCGAGAAAGAGATGGCAATCGCCAAAGAAGTGGCCAAGTACATCAACGATGGCGACTGTCTGCAAGCAGGGATAGGCGGAATACCTGATGCACTGATGACCTGCCTTGCCGATAAGAAGGATTTGGGCGTACATACGGAACTGTTAAGCGACGGATTGATACAACTAATTAAGAGTGGTGCCGTTAACTGTAGCAAGAAGAACTTTAACACGGGCAAAATTGTCGCAGCCACATTCGACGGTTCTCAAGAAGCATTTGACTTTTTCGACCACAACAAGGATATAGTGGCGTATGACAGCAGTTATACTAATAATCTATACATTATGGGGCAGAATGATAACCAAGTGTCCGTCAACACTGCCATAGAGATAGATATAACGGGACAGTGTTGTGCAGAGAGTATAGGTAGCAGACAGTTCAGTGGCACGGGCGGATTCGCAGATACCGCACTGGGAGCACAGAAAAGCAAAGGTGGAAAGTCATTTATCGCACTATGTTCCACTGCTAATGCAACTATTAATGGCAAAAAAACTCTTGTGAGCAAAATAGTGCCCCAATTGAAGGCTGGTGCAACAGTGTCGTTACATAGGGATGATGTACAGTATATTGCCACTGAGTATGGCGTTGTGTGTTTACGAGGACTACCAATTAGAGATAGAGTGCAACTAATGATAAGTATAGCTCACCCAGACTTCAGGGAATATCTACATAAGTCAGCTCAAGAGTTGGGGCTGGAATAAATAATCCAAAGAATGTAAGCGCTACACTAGGGTTAAGAATACGATAAGGCACAACGTGTTAATATTTATAATGATAAATGGGCAGATTGATATCTGCTCATTGTTCTTATACTCTATAAGCCTAATCAAGAGCTAGGGCTTGCAAAAATATTCCAAAAAACATTATGTGCCACACTAACCATTAATAGTAGGGCAAGATACAGTGTGAAATACTTAACAATAAATGGGCAGGATAGATTATCTCTGCCCATTGTTTATACCCTATACAACTCTAATCAAGCGTTAGAACTGGAATAAATATACCAAAAATGTAAGTGCTACACTAGGGATTAAGAATACGATAAGGCGCAACGTGTTAATATTTATCATGATAAGTGGGCAGATATTTATCTGCCCGCTGTTTATCTATAACGATATATATAAGATAACTAAGTGTAATCACATAACATGATAAGCACCTTGTAAATATTTGCAGGAATCAGCGCGTAATTACTTAATTACGTCTGTTACGATGTTCTGACTGCTGACATATGTCATATACAGTTCTTCTAGCGAGGTGCCTTGTTTTTCGAGGTCTGCAAGAGCCCATTCACCTATCAGTTTGCCATGTCCTATGATAAATATTTTGTCACAGATTTTTTCTACTACTTCTATCACGTGAGAGGAGAAGAATACTATGTTGCCCTTATTGGCATGTTCTCTCATACATTCTTTGATTTGCCAACTGCTGGTTGGATCAAGTCCAGTCAATGGTTCATCCAGTACCCATATCTTCGGGTCGTGCATAAGCGATGATATCACAACAATCTTCTGTTTCATGCCGTGTGAGTAACTGCTTATCTCACTGTCAATAGCGTCTGTTAAGGAGAACATCTGTAAATATTTATCAAGTTTACTTTCCCTCTCCTGCTTGGGTACTAGGTATAGGTCTGCGACGTAGTTGACATACTCCCTGCCTGTCAATTTCTCGTAGACTGCATGGTTATCTGATACGTATCCTATGTTGAGCTTAGCCTCTAACGGTTGTTTAGTGATGTCGTAGCCAAAAACCGATATTCTGCCCTGAGTAATTGTCTGTATGCCTACAAGCGATTTGATAGTGGTAGATTTACCGGCACCGTTATGTCCAAGGAATCCATAAACACAACCCTTGTTGAT
>Ga0265294_10007534_pt1 | contig 12860 bp, 7 predicted proteins | sample MunlanPumphouse3_FD_192504 | JGI IMG/M metagenome (GOLD analysis project Ga0265294, IMG submission 192504) | Groundwater microbial communities from a municipal landfill in Southern Ontario, Canada - Pumphouse #3 | ecosystem: Environmental > Aquatic > Deep subsurface > Groundwater | place... | reverse complement strand
ACCACAGAAACAGATACGGCATTTAGGATCTACAATAGTAGAAATTTTATATGTGGTTTAAACGGTCTAATCGGTCTTCCACAAGTAGCGATCTACAATAGTAGAAATTTTATATGTGGTTTAAACCCCTTGAAATAATTGATAACACTAATATCTACAATAGTAGAAATTTTATATGTGGTTTAAACCTTATGATTATTCGCTATCTCATAGGATCTACAATAGTAGAAATTTTATATGTGGTTTAAACAAGTTGGAAGTAGTTGATGCCAATACATCTACAATAGTAGAAATTTTATATGTGGTTTAAACATAAAGATGTCAATGCTTTACCTGTATCTACAATAGTAGAAATTTTATATGTGGTTTAAACGGAATTCCATTAGACGAAGATGATCTAATCTACAATAGTAGAAATTTTATATGTGGTTTAAACAGGTAGTTGGCAAGAATCTGAATGTTATCTACAATAGTAGAAATTTTATATGTGGTTTAAACGAATGTGTGGCATCAATTAGTGAGGTGATCTACAATAGTAGAAATTTTATATGTGGTTTAAACTTTAGGCTAGCAGATGTAGACCAGTTCATCTGCAATAATAGAAATTTTATATGTGGTTTAAACCAATTAACGACCGAGATGTCTAAATAATCTACAATAGTAGAAATTTTATATGTGGTTTAAACGCTCAAGAAAGCTATTGAAGACAAGAATCTACAATAGTAGAAATTTTATATGTGGTTTAAACTTATTGCCTATCTTATTGATAACCCATCTACAATAGTAGAAATTTTATATGTGGTTTAAACGTGGTAATTCCAATTATGGCACAGCGATCTACAATAGTAGAAATTTTATATGTGGTTTAAACTCTATATGATGCAAAGATTGTCCGACATCTACAATAGTAGAAATTTTATATGTGGTTTAAACCTCTCATATTTTTTTACCTTCCTGACGATCTACAATAGTAGAAATTTTATATGTGGTTTAAACACGCAAGAGCATTGGCTTACGACAACATCTACAATAGTAGAAATTTTATATGTGGTTTAAACCGTGACCTTTACTCAAGCAACCACGATCTACAATAGTAGAAATTTTATATGTGGTTTAAACGTGTGTCTCGAAGCAATTAACGTGACATCTACAATAGTAGAAATTTTATATGTGGTTTAAACACGCAAGAGCATTGGCTTACGACAATATCTACAATAGTAGAAATTTTATATGTGGTTTAAACGTTTTACATCAGGAAGGTCAGGAAGGATCTACAATAGTAGAAATTTTATATGTGGTTTAAACTTTATAAACAGACAAGTCTATTTAGTCATCTACAATAGTAGAAATTTTATATGTGGTTTAAACTTGGTTTATTAAAAAGTGTCTATAAAATCTACAATAGTAGAAATTTTATATGTGGTTTAAACCCTTAATGTCAACAAAACGATAAATTCAGTCATATTTTGATGATTAAACTCACCATTTGTCTTTATTATAGACTAAAAAACATATTAAGACAAAGGTTTTCAATTACAACACTATTATGTTCTCTTCTTCATGTTCCGCATATCCATATCTAGTTATTTTACATGTATTACTTAACATAAAGATATAAATGCTATCTTCCTCTGAAAAACTAGAAGAATAGTTGTTTTTTATCTCCGTAATAATGTTGTCAAGAATATGCTCACTATTATCAATTTGGAAAACTGAATACTGAATCCGGTGACCAAATTTCTTCAAATACCTAACAAATTTGCTTCTTTTCTTATTGTTCGATATATCGTAACTAATTAACATCATTCACTTTGCCCTCCGAAAAACTATAATTTGGAAATGAGTCAAAGGATCCTTGGCGCATGAAAGAACGATAATAAGCTTGAATAAAAGTAAATATCTGTTCTTTTTCATCAACGATTGCCTTTAAAAAGACCGAAACATATCTTTGACTATCCTTCCATTTTAGGACTAGACGATGATTATCAATCAAGAAATCTGTTGACTTGAATTGGTTTAACCCAAGTGCTCTTTTTATACATGAATCAATTATTACTCGAAATGGTTCAATTATATCGCAAGTTAACGACTTTCTCATATAGAACTGCGTATGAAGAACGCCACAATAAGTATCAAATCCAAAGATATTCAAAACAGCATCCAAGTATTCGAATAAAATCGTATATCCAATGTCTAACAAAGCGTTTATATAATCAGTTTTGATTCTAGGCCGTCTGCCTTGCCAAGATAAGAAATGAAACACTTGGCTAAAATAAATTCTAGAAACAGAGCCCTCTACACCCATTATTTCATAAATAGTTGTGCATTTTGAAACTTCTTTCTTATGTTTTGTTATTTGACTAATAATGTTTTTACATTCCTCATCTTTTTTTCTAATGTTTTTCAAATAATCCAATTGATTCTGAATCTTATTGCTAATAAGTAGTTTTGCCACCTCAAGACCTTGATATTTATATTGAACCCTATGAAGTAACGTATTCGAATCTTTTCTTGAACCTATGACCTCATAAAGTTTCATGTTTGCAGAATAAAGTGCAATGGCAAAACCAAATTTCCGAGCTCTTGAAATCAGACCAGTTGTAATAGTAGTGTCTCCAATAATAAAAACAGCAAACAATTGATAACAAGTAGTTTGTAATTTTATATGTTCCTCGCTATCTCTTATAATTAGATTGTCATTTTGAAAAGATAGTTTATCACCTCTAATAGGTGAATAAAGAACAATTTGCTTATGAATGAAGTCCAGCCGTGACATCATATAATTATCCTCCTAGTGCCTTGTCACACATTTCCGAATAAATGCATTGTTGGCATTTTGAACTATCCTGAGGGTAATAACTAGAGGGGTCAAATCGATTAATTCTATCTATAACAGCGCAGAATTTTTTGAACATTTCACTATCATCTTTTGGTAAACAAATATCATAATTCTTATTATCATCCAAACTATGTATAATAATTTTATCAACCTGATAGCCCATCTCAACTAATGAGAAGTATTGAGCATACACTTGATAGACATAACCATCATAGATTTTATTAACATGTTTTTTTCTTTCCATTAGTTTATGTGATCTCATATCATAAACATCAATTTTGCCAACTATTCCATATTCTTCTGAACCAACATCAATGGACTGGAGAACATCCTTGCGTGTTGAATAATCAACCGAATCAATTTTATAGTGGGCAGATGTCCCCTCTAACTGCTTTGGTCGTTGAAACAATACTTTCATTGATTCATCATATTGCCGGTGATAATAGATTGATAATGGGCAGAAAATGAAATCATTTAATTCGGAAATCTTTATTCTTTGTTCCATTGTCGATTTTGCACCAATCTAAACCACTCCGAGTTGCTAATGCTTTCAATTTTTTCATCTTGCATATTTCTTGTTGAGTATAGACCTTTTAGAGCAATATTATATGCGCCATTTGCATCGCCATTATTTGGAAGATTATGATTAGCCTTTCGAGAATCATAAAAATAATCCTGTGAATTTTTGACCGGCGATAGAATATAATCATCTTGATCTAGTGAACCAGATGAAGTTTCATATCTTAAAGCTAACAAGATGTTGATAGCCCAAAATAATGTTTTATACTCTGAAGGCTCAAATGATATAAGAATCTGATTCTTTAAATCTTTCCCGTCGGATATATTTATGTGTTTACTCAATAATAAGCCTTTGAGGGTCTGAGTAATATCAACTAACTCTCCTTTCATTGTTTGCTTGTTATAGTAGTATCTTTCTGCCCCATAACTACAAACAACCCAATCTGTCTTTGACATATCAATATTACCGAAGTCCTTGTAATCGAAACTAAGTTCAAAATAGCCCTCTTTTGGATTAAATCTAAAAGACTTAAACAAGTTAAAATCTTTTTTTGCCTTATCTAGGTTTTCATATTTTAAATGAATTTTAGAAACAAAACCCGTTGTTGGGTCAATCTTTGAGGTATAGGCTGGATTCACATAAAGAATAACACCGTTTTGCGATTGCACTTTATCCAAAGTTTGGATAGGATATGTTAATTGATAACCTTTCAAAGCCCCTCCAACTTCATCTATTTTTTTATCCTTCAATACCAAGTAGTTTAATTTACTGATCAAAGCCTTTTCAAAGTTTTGATATACTTGTTTTTCAAATCTAACTCTGCTTCTCTTAAATGAAATATTAAGATTTTCCATAACAATAATTGCATTGTACTTAAGCATAAGCAGAACTATCTTGTGAATCACTTGTGACAAGTAGCCACTCTTTGTATCTTTTATTTGATTAATTGTCTTCCAATTCTTTCTGGCTTCTTTTCTATCATTATCAATTGTGGTGAGAATCTGATTGTAATTAACACCCCAAGTAGTGCCATCCTTCTCTTCACGAAGAATATTAAAGGAGTTTTGTTCGAGGATGTTTCCTTTATTATCAATTACCGAATAATATAAGAGGTGTCTCTCGCCACGATCTATTCCTATATAATTGACTTTTTCATCACGAATTGCTTGATTCACAATTGTATTGAATCCCACATAACTCTTACCGAATCCTCGTGTTTTATGGTTCAAAGTAATTGGGCAATGAAAAAGAGTTTTAGACATAGTATATCTTCTATCCTTGATTAATGGAAAATTAAAAGTGCTTGTTATCTTATTGTTAATTATTTGCTTATTATTAATTGGTTGATCTTTAGGATGTGTTTCCTTATACTTAACCGAAGCTTTCCTATGATAAATTTGCGCGCCACCATTTAATTTATGCATTGCTTCCGCAGGTTGACCGGCAAGAGAGAGGTTGTAATCATCAAACACTGCATTCCAATAAATAGTATGAATATTTGGCTTTCCCTTGCTAAACTCGGAATAATCTTTATTGTAAACTTGGAATAAAAGAATTTGATCTAATTCTGCCATTTTCAACAACTCATCAAAGTTTATAGAAATTTTTTTTAGATAATAGGAACTATTAATAGCATCTTCTGCAAACTCTTTGATATTATTATATGCAGAAGTATCTTTAAAGGAAAAAGTACATCCCTTATATAATTCATCTTTAGAAATGGCCAATTTGTAATAGTTTATTAATTTCCCAAGGTTTTTACGATATGTTTTCTCATTCAAACCCATCGCGTCGCAAACATCTTTTTTATAGGTTCCTTGATCATATATATCGAGAATGTCTTGAATTGGTAAATTGTATTGCTCCACTCTTGGCGCAATACTTATCCCCTTACTCCTAATGTAGCATCTTGGAAAGTTCTTTACATCTAGTTTTTGTTGAAAGTATTTATAATAAAATGCATCACCCTTGTTTTGAGCATTAAATAATTTTCCAAGTGAGACATCTGATATTTTGCATAAACATTTTGCAAAATAGTATAAGTTCCCTTTTTTGAAAAGAGCACAATCATTGTTGTTGAAACTGCAACCCCAACTTACAAGCAAAGAACTGCAATCAAAGTATTGTCTAATCTTTTCTTTCTTATTGTCTTTAACTTGAGTAATATAGTTACGTACTCTATTATATAAGAAAAACACATCATTTAAATGAGAATACAATTCATCAAATTGAGTTCGAAAATCAACATCTTCATCTTTAAGTTCAATTTGCTTGTGATTTTCAACCAATAAAAGAGGTTTATAATGATGTATAATTTCAATCATGTGATCTAATAAAGTCTTTAGTTTAACTATTTTTTCTTCATCTTTTTTTACTACTCTTTCTTTTGGGGAAAGCATCTCTTGCAAGCAAATTGTCTTGCTTTCAAATATTGGAATACAATCTTCATACAGTGTTTTAATATGCGAAATGTCATAATTGGCGAAATAAGAAATAAATGAAACTGGGGCTTTCTTTTCATCTAGTGACTGATTATACTTATCATAAAAAGTTTGTAATTCACCCAATGAAATGGTCTTTTTATACATATCTTGTTTCTTTTTTGTATATGTTATAGTGCTGGAATCAATCGAACTTTTAAAAACGGACCAATCTCCTGTTAATTCTTGAGACATAGATGACAAGGCTTTGGTAGTGATAAAAATATTTAGTTTGTTATCATCACATATGTATTCCTGACATAAGGATTGAATAGAGGATAAATCTGATAGATACTTATTATACAAAGACTTAATTTCATTAAGCATTTCTTCATCATTGTTATAATCATTAATCAAATAGCCTTCTTTTTCACTTAATATTTGCTTAAACAAAGGAAGAAAAAGTGGTAATTCTCTCGATTTTAAGTTTTTGGCTTGCCTATATTGATTTAACAGGCCGTTGAGACCAACTGTTTTTTGTTCTTTATCTCCTCCAATGATAGCATTATATTGATTAATATTTTGTTGAGTTAATAAGTCATTATAGTCCTCAGCCTTCATAATTGTCTTATTGTTAATATTCTCAAAGAGGTCTGGATACTTCTCTTTTATTGTGGCAAACAACAAACAGTTTTTGAAGTAAATAATCATATTATCTTCCACTACACGATGGGCAATAGAAGCAGAATTTCCTTCAGCCTCAAATAGGTTGTCTCTCGCTTTTTTGTAAGAGTTAAAATACCCGACAAACCCAGACCCAAACAACGAGGAAACCTCAACGGCTTTATCGTATTCTTCTTTGGTTATGCTATGTTTGATCTCAAATTCATTTTTTAACCATTTATTTAGTGGTTTTTGGTCATTTCCAAATAGTTTTTGATATCCATCAAGTCCAAAATCACCTGATGATTGTTTGAAAGTCGCACTTAACTCTTTCATCATTTTAGTTTGCACTTTTACTAATTCCTTAGCATTATCATTTTTAGAGTCATCTTTATTACTCTGCGAATAAAGTAAAAATGCAGTCTTAAGGTCAGTTGGCAAAAATGTAAATGAAGACAAGACTTCATTGACAAAATCTCTATAATAGTTGTCTAACAATGCTTTTGCAGATAAATATTCGTCATATCTTCTTTGATCATCAACGAAAATTGATGAGTTTGAGTCAATATCAATTGCATCAATTACTTCTTTTGTCTTACCAATAGGTTTCAACTCAAACCTCAGCGTTTTTTGAATACTATATATTCCATACATATTGTCATAAATTGCCATTCCAATCATCTCCTTTTATAGATTAGGCATTATGATAGTTTGTTATTCATCTAAATATCGATTCTTCTTACTTTAATTATGCATCTATAAATCTTGCATAACAAGTCTAACATTGATAAAGACTTGTTTATAATCACAATAAGATATCGACAAATGGTTTTAACGAATAACTCTCTTTTTCATTAAATATACCAATTATTATGTCCAAAAAAAAGGACACAAGCCTGTGTCCTAGATTATCTGACCTTCTAAATCATAAATCATACAATTAGTGATTCTAACTTTAACAATAGTCCCATTTGGATACTTCTTATCACTATGGATATAAATGCACCCATCCACATCATCCGGTGCAAAAGCATAAGAACGTGCACTGTAAGTTTGGTTAGTTGGATTATAGCCAATAATCATAGCCTCCATCTCTTTACCAATTTGTTGCTTTGATTGTTGATAAGCAATCTTACGTTGTAAGGCAATGACTTGCTCATAACGTTTTGCCACTAATTTGGTATCAGTTATTTCGCCACTCATAGTGTAACTTGGTGTGCCTTCTTCTTTGGAAAACTTGAATAAGCCTAAACGATCAAAATGAGCCGCTTTGATAAAATCAAGTAACTCAGTAAAATCTTGTTCACTTTCTTGGTTAAATCCAACCATCACGGTTGTCCGACAAATGGCGTTTGGGATTCCTTTCCTTATCTTAGTCAGCAGTTCCAAACACTGCTCTTTTGTTCCTCTACGATTCATCAGTTTTAATTGTGAATTAGAGCCATGTTGCATCGGTAAATCAAAATATGGTGCAATATTTGGATGTTTCTTAATTACTTGAATTAACTCATCACTTACATCATTTGGATATAAATACAATAATCTTAATAAATAAAGGTTAGGAATAGTGGCAACGTCTTCTAGTAAGTCTTCAATTCTTTCACCAGTATCTAGACCAAATCTCGTTGTATCTTGGGCAATTAAAACAATCTCTTTACAGCCCTTTTTAACTAAGCCTTCTACTTCCTTTTTAATCTCACTTATTTTGCGGGATTTATACTTACCCCGAATTAAAGGTATCGCACAATAAGCGCAATGATTATCGCAACCATCAGCAATCCGAACATACGCCCAATAAGAAGGAGTAGAAACTACCCGATTCATAATATCAAATTCATTGATTGGGCATGGTGTTCCCACTATTTTACTTAAAATCTTGGCAAAATCTTGGTATTCACTAATGGAAATCCAACCAGCAACTTCTGGTATCTCTTGTATTAAGGTTTCTTTATATCTTTCGACAAAGCAACCAATTACAATTACTTTTTGATTATCTCGTTTGCTTTTAAGTGTCTCAAAAATAGTGCTAATTGCTTCTTCTTTAGCACTTTGGATAAAGCCACATGTATTAATAAAGATTAAATCTGCTTCTTTTTGATTATTAACTATTTCAAAGCCATTCTTTCTAAGTAAGCCTAAAACTGTCTCTGAATCAACTAAGTTTTTGGCACAACCTAAAGAGATTAAACCCGCCTTCATTAGTATTTTCTCCAAACCCGAGCATAGAATAAAACAAGGACTGGGAAGATTTCAAGCCGACCCACGATCATTTCAATTGAGAGAAGAATCTTCGAGAAATAGGAGAAACCTGCATAATTAGCCATCGGTCCTACCGCACCAAGTCCTGGCCCAATATTTGAGATACAAGCTAGTGAAGCTGTAAAGTTAGTCAGTAAATCAAAGCCATCAAAGGAAATTAAGAAAGCAAAAAGGAAAAGCACTAATAAATAAACCACAAAGAAGACAGCAACTTGACTGCCCATCTCATCACTAACAACTTGATCTTCAAACTTAACTGTAACTACTCTGCGTGGACTTACTTGTCGTTTCAGTCTCGCAGCAATCGATTTAAATAAAATCCCAAATCTTGAAACTTTAATACCGCCACCAGTAGAACCTGCCATCGCTCCAATAAACATTAAAGCAACCAGGACTACTTGGCAAATTGGTGGCCATAGCGTCGCAAAGTCAGTTGTAGCAAACCCAGTGGTAGTTAAAATCGAAGCAACTTGGAATAAAGCCGTTCTAAAAGCCGATTCACCAGTGGTATAAATATTGCCAACATGGGTAAATAACATGATAGCAATAAATGCAACTGCCACTACAATAATACCTCCATAAACGTGGAGTTCTTCACTCTTAATTACTTGGCGCCATTTCTTGATTAACAAAAGATAATATAAAGTGAAATTAACGCCAAATAAAAGCATGCCAATGGATAAAACATATTGGACATAGTTAGAGACATTGGCTAGCCCTGCATTAAAGTTAGCAAAACCACCAGTTCCGGCAGTAGCAAAAGCTAAACAGAGAGAATCAAAGACATTGAGCCCTGGATCTAAAGCTAATAAAATAGCTAAAATCACAGTCATACTCATATAAATAATATAAAGAATTCTAGTTGAAGCCCGCATTTTAGAAACAAGTTTACCAACTTGAGGTCCTGGGCTTTCTGCTCTTAAAACATACATTGTCGAGCCATCACCATTATCATCTTTAGGCATAATAGCTAAGATAAAGACTAGGATACCCATACCCCCAATCCAGTGGGTAAAGGAACGCCAGAATAAACTACTATGTTGTAAAGCCTCAATATTATTAAGAATTGATGCTCCAGTTGTAGAAAAGCCCGAGGAGGTTTCAAAGAAAGCATCAATATAATTTGGAATATCTCCATTGATGACAAAAGGAAGTGCCCCAACCAAAGACATTAAGAACCAAGCAACAGTCACAATAAAGAAAGCATCACGTGGTGCAATTTCCCTATTGTCTGGTTGAATTCTCCTGGCAAAAAGCCCCGCTACAAATAAACAAATGGCTGGAATAGCAAATGCAATTACATTCCGAAAAGGCTCTTGATAAATCAGAGCCACAATCATTGGTAAGAGCATGAGTGCTGCTTCCATCTTGAAGACGCTACCCATGATTTTTAAGTTATTCTTAAAATTCATAGTTATGCCAAGATATCATTTAGGTCATCAAACATTCTGTGTGATGTAATAATCAAAACCCGATCACCTAAACGAATATCATCATTTCCTCCAGGAATAATAATATTCCCTGCCCGCACAATTCCCACTACTAGGATATTTGGTTTCAACTTGATTTCCCGTAATGGAATCTTACGACCATTAAAATTCTCTTTAACAACAAACTCCAAAGCTTCAAGTTCATCATTAACTAATTTATATACAGTAGAAACATTACTACCTTTTAAGTTTGACTTACCCCGAATAACACTTGTGATTTGATTGGCGATAATATTTCTTGGGGAGATAACAATTGTCGTTGATGTTTCTCCGAGTAAAGGAACTAAATTATCCCGATTAACTTTGGCAAAGACTTTTTTCATACCTTCTTTTTGCGCATATAAGGACAAAATCATATTAACTTCATCATTACCAGTTAAAGCCACACAAGCTTCGGCTTCTTTAAAGCCTTCACTTTCCAAAGTGGCATAATCTGTGCCATCCCCATGGACAATGGTGGCATTTGGTAAAGCCTCATTTAAGTGTTCACATAAATCATAATCTTGTTCAAAGATTTTAATTTTATATTTCTTATCAGCACATAAAGTTGCTAAGTAATAAGAAATCTTGCCACCACCAATAACCATTAAATAATGGATTGGAGTGCGAATTAATCCTTGGTTTTGGAAGAACTCAGCTAAATCCATTGGCTTAGCAATTAAATAGACTTTATCATCGGCTTGGAACACAAAATTCCCAGTTGGGATAATGATCTCGTTATCTCTAACTACCCCACCAACTAGGATTTGAATTTCCATATCTTTATTCATCTCGGCCAAACTTTGACCAATTAAATGACTTTGTTTTTTTACAATGATTTCTACTAAATCAATCTTCCCGTCTTCGAATGTTTCAATATGTTGGGCATCTGGGAAAGTGATGACTCTTTTAACTTCACGAGCAGCCTCATATTCTGGGTTAATAATCATCGATAACCCAAGTTTAGATTTCATCATCTCAACTTGTTGTAAGTATTCTGGATTTCTGACCCGAGCAATTGTATAATCTGCCCCAGTATTTTTGGCTAACATACAAGCCATGATATTAACTTCATCGGTAGAAGTGACCGCAATAAAAAGGTCGGCATGTTCAACATCTGCTTGTTTTTGTATTTCATAACTGGCGCCATTACCAACGACACCATTCACATCATAAGTTTCAATAATTGAGTTCACAAAATCAGCATTGGTATCAATTGCGACAATGTTATGTCCCTCTTTAGCCACATTTTCAATAATGGTCTTACCTATCTTACCTAGACCTACTACGATAATATTCATCAAATCACCTGCCGATTTTTATGTTATAAGTATAACATAGTCCCTTATTCTTGAAAATAAGAACGTCTATAATTATACTCAAAACCATGAAAATAGCAAGTTTTAGACCTATTCAGCTGGATATGGATCCATGCTCACTTCTTCTTTATTGTACTTACTGACATATTTGTCTTGATAATAATTTTCGTGAGAAGTCTTAATTGAAGTGTCTGGATTAATCTTGATTAAACCACAACCTCTTTGCGCGCCATAATGATCGATATTATCGTAAGCTAAATAGTCAATACTTAGACCATAAACTAACTCAATCCCTTTATAAGTAATTGAGAAATTATTTAAGTGGTCATGACCAACAAACATCGCTTGAGTTGAACCTTTTTCTAGCATTGTCTCAAAGAAATTATCATCAGCTTCTGGAGAATAAATAACTAACCCTGCTTCACCTGTCCCACCATAATTATAATGGGCATCAGTAGTGTCATTCATCTTATTAGCAAGTAACTCATTCCAACCAGTCCGGTATTCTTTAAGTGGAATATGTTGGAAGACAATACTCTTCACTGTTGTATAATCACTTTTATTCAATAAATACTTCACATTTAATAATGGATTATTGGAAAAGACATTTTGGTTATAAGCAGAAAGTTTATCAACTTCACTAGCATACCAATCAATTTGATTTTGATGGACATTATCATAATGCCATTTGAGTCCGATTGGATCATCATCTAAATAGGCATTGGAATCCATAACAAATAAGGCTTGATTAATTAAGCCATCACTATTCTTAACTTCAATGACTTGGTTACCATAACCATAAATATCGCTTGGTCCTTTGCTAAATAAACAATATTCCGACCCAAGGTTGGCATAATAATCCGCCACACTTTCACGATTATAGTAATTATAAGCTTCTGTATCATGGTTACCAAAAGCCACAGTATAATAAACTCCTAATTGTTCCATAAAAGTGGTTAGAAGTTTATGAGCTGATTTATTATTAAAAGTTCCTGCAATATATGGAACTGCAAATGCTTGATCACCAGTGAAGACAACTAAATCTGGTTTCTCATAACTAATCATGGCTGCAATGGCATTTAAAGCCATTCTATCTTCACTGTAAGATAAGAAACCTCCGCCTAAGTGAACATCAGTTATCTGCATCACTTTAAAATCTGAATCTGTTGTAAAACTATAATTCCCATCACTTTCTAAAGTTGGTTGCAATTGACTTGTATAACTAACTTTGTCAAATGTTTTGGCATAACTAAGTTGGGTTGAGCGAACAATTAGGTTTGCTCCAAACACCACTCCTGCAATTATTGCAATAACTAAGACAATACTTAAGATGACTTTACCAGCCCGATGCTTATGACGAATCTTGACTTT
>Ga0265294_10007531_pt1 | contig 12866 bp, 14 predicted proteins | sample MunlanPumphouse3_FD_192504 | JGI IMG/M metagenome (GOLD analysis project Ga0265294, IMG submission 192504) | Groundwater microbial communities from a municipal landfill in Southern Ontario, Canada - Pumphouse #3 | ecosystem: Environmental > Aquatic > Deep subsurface > Groundwater | place... | reverse complement strand
CTCTTCTTCCAGCCAAGAATAAAGAATCCAATAGCATACAATCCAATGTTGAATATGCCAATAGAAAATATCCCGATAGAGAAGATTCCCGCGGAAAAAATCCCGATAGAAAATTTGCCGGCAGCGAAAACTCCGATGGCGAAATCGCCCGCTGCAAAATAATTTCTACAATAAGTGCCTGCACTAAACATATTGCCAACCTGAAAGTGTAATAAAATCCCTACTAATAAAAGTAGGATAGCCGTAAATAAAATCCAATGTTTTTTCATTTTTTAAAAAGTTTTGATGTTAATATTAAAATAATAATCACGTGATTCCGGAACAAAACTATCACGTCCTTGGGTAATATCAAAACTTCTGGGATATATGGTTACTTTTTGTGATAAGCTGCAAGATGGAGTTATGAAATGGTAGCTTTTGGGATGATTAGCTAAGGGAGTTTATAATTTTTTGGGAGTGATTACGTGAAACGGGAATTTCTATCTCGATGTTTTTGAGTACTAATTTCAATTCTTGCGAGTTGCCTTTTACTGATTCAACATTGTCCATGTTAACGATAAACGCCCTATGACATTTTACTAATGAGGAGTATTGTGCTGTTTCAGATTCAATACGTTTTATAGTGCCTCGTAAAAGCATCTTAGCAATTTTGTTGTCTTGCCAATAATAAACCTGGATGTAATTACCCACAGATTCTATATATATCAAATTGGATAATTCAACTTCGAGTTTGTCTTTTCCGTTATCAGCAATTAGAACAATTGCTTTTTCAATGTGTCTGTTAATCGGCTTTGCTATCAATAAATCATTTACTTCGGCAGCAGTTTTAAGATTATGCGCTAATTTGATGTTGTATGAAATAAGGGTCACTGCAACAACCGGAAAGATTCCGACAACAACTGTGAAAAGTTGAAATATTATAAATCCTTTAATTCCAGCGAACATTAGGAAAATCATTGAGCTATAAAAATAGTTTCCAGTGCCAATAGTAAAGATTATCCACGAAAGCCAAAGAATCTGTTTTCCAATAGTCCAATTGGAAAACCATTTTTCGAAGATTCGCGTAATAACAAACAGATTAATTATCAGAATAATAAAAGTTACTCCACCATATCCCAAAAGTACAATGGGTTTATAATTGGATTGGTAATATGACAATCCAAACGGCTGAAACAATAGCATAAATAGAGCAATAAAAAGGCTGATGATAATAATCACCTTCCATTTATTAGCTATCCGAAGGTAAGGTTGATTAATGTATTCTTTTATCACGTTGTAATGTTATGTTTGTCTGTCTGTCTGTTTATATTAAAGCTTCTACAGTTATACAAATATGTTTTTCTTCACCGTAAGAACGTTTCGCTAATACGCCCATACAATTGAATTATGCTAATGGATAAAACCAATAAGAAAGTCGCAATTCAGGGAAGTAGTGCAGTTTTAAAAATTAAAAACAGAAACAATCTTTTATTTTACCTCTGGAACTTCCTATCAGGTAAATCAAATTTCATCTATTGCATAAACTTTTATGCTCAAATCCTTTGTCAATCGATTTTAGCTTCTTTCTGCTTTTTCATTGTTAATGCTATTCCAATTATCATAAAAGCAATAAAACTTGGATATATGACAAAGAAAGCGGAATGGTTTGTCACCACTGATAATCCTAAAGCAAGAACTATATGCAAAATGGCCGTAATGATAACACCAAATGTTCCGATAGTAAAAAAAGGATGAAGTTTTTTCATTTTATTTCTTGTTAAATTGTATAATAAAGAGAGAGTAAAATTCGCAATTATTTATGAATGCAGTTCGAAAAAAGGTGAACTACAGCGCTTTTAGGGTAAATTAAATCTGAAACTCAGTGCCAATCCATCAGCCCAAACACGGTTGTCGCCAATGAGGTTGAAGGCAGGTTTATAATCTAAGCCTATTGTAAATGGAGCAGTTGGGAACGTGTATTCCAGTCCTATAATCAGATCGACTCCTACAATGGTGGAGGAATCGTTGTCATCGTCATCGTCCCATTCGTAATCGTCGAAAAAACCAATATGACCACCCACTCCCAAATAATAATCAAATCGCGGGGCATTGGGTAACCGGTATTGCCACTCATACAATCCTGTTATAATTACTCCATCCCAGCGGAAGTTTAAAATACCTTCCATCGCATTGTTTGGATTTACAAAATGTTTCACGGTGAGCCCATTAAAAAATCCTACGCGTGCACCAATTCCGGTTTTGTAGTACTGAGCACTAATGGTAGAGGTCATTGCAAGCAATAAAGCTATAATCAAAAATGTTTTAAGTTTCATATGTTTAAGATGTGGTTTCTGTTCCTAAAAGTTGACATTTATCCTATGTAAACAATGACAACATTTAAAAAGTTTATTTTTTGTCATTGATGAAAATAGGGGGAACAGAGCTAATTTCTTTCTTTCAAACATGATTGTCTCTTTTTGAAAAAAAGAAAAACCGCACTCTAATTATATAGAATGCGGTTTCAATGGAACTGGATTAGTTTTATTTAATTTATATTAAATCGTAGATTGAGTGCCAATCCATCGGCCCAAATATGGTTGTCGCCAATGAAGTTGAAGGCGGGTTTATAGTCAAGACCAATTGTAAATGGTGCAGTAGGGAATGTATATTCCGCTCCTATCACAATGTCGGCACCTAACACAGTTGAGGCATCATCGTCCCATTTATAACGGTCGAAAAACCCAATGTGGGCTCCAATACCTAAGTAATAATCGAAACCCGGTGCATTTGGAATCGGACTTTGCCATTCATACATACCGGTAACAATTGCACCACCCCAACGAAAATTCAAAATTCCTTCGATTGCATTATTAGGGCTAACAAAATGCTTTACGGTTAGCCCGTTAAAAAAACCTACTCTCGCACCAATTCCCGTTTGGTAATTTTGTGCACTGATAGTAGTGGTGAGCATTAGCAGAATGCCTGCTATTAAAAATGTTCTAATTCTCATATGTCAAAGTGTTTAATTAAACAAAATTTGTTTTTATGGTTCCTGCTATTGTATATTTAACAAATACTTCTTGAAAAAGTTTGTTGAAACTCCATTTGCTTCCCATAGCTAATAAATCTTTGCTTGTTTTAATTGAAGAATAACAACTTTGAGTGATGAAAGTGTATTCTAAAATGCAAGAATCGGGATTATTTTGTACTTTTGTCAACAACAATTTTGATGAGATGGAAGAAATCAGATCGAGGATAGTAAAAAAAGGGATTAAAACTTTAATGCCCCTGATAATAGGGATTGCTGTTCTGTGGCTTTTGTATAAAGATATCAATTTGAACGAACTGTGGGAAATAATCAAATCGGCGAACTTCTATATCATTGCTTTTTCACTGCTGTTTGGATTGGCAGGCAATATATTTCGGGCATTACGTTGGGAGTTAACCATTCAATCCTTAGGGTACTATCCCAAACGCATGAGTTTGATATACGCTGTAATGGGAAATTATGCTGTGAATTTTCTGTTGCCTCGCGCCGGAGAGGTTTGGCGGAGTGGCGTTATCACTAAATACGATAAAGTACCCTTGTCTGCAACATTTGGAACACTTATAGTTGATCGATTTTTCGATGTTGTGGCTATGTTGTTTATTTTGTTGCTCTGCTTTGCACTCGATTTTAATTTTTTCATCTCTTATTTCAATTCCAATCCCGCAGTGGGTTCGGGATTGATTGCGACCTTTAGCTCTTTCTGGTTCTATGCCACTATTATTGCAGTTTCTCTGTTATTGTATCTATTGTTTCGGTTTCTTCCGAATTTTTATCTCCTAAAAAAAATAAAACTTTTTTATCGGGGAATAAAGCAAGATATATTGATGGTGAGAAAAATGAAACAAAAAGGTCTGTTTGTTTTTTACACTTTACTCTGCTGGTTTGGATATTATTTGTACTTTTACTTTTGCTTCTATGCTTTTGGTTTTACAGAGCATCTGGGACCCGTTGCGGGATTGCTGGTGTTTGCTATGAGCAGTCTGGGTGTAGCCGCACCTACTCAGGGCGGTATAGGAGCATGGCACTTTATGGTTATAACTTCTCTGCTGGTATATGGCGTTAGCTACGAGCAAGGAAGTGCATTTGCGGGTGCTGTTTTTACTATTCAATCAGTTTGGCTTATTTTGATAGGAATTTTCAGTATATTTGCAATTCAGTACGTTAAAAGGGATTTGCCCGAAACAACTCAAACTTCAAATAAAGAATCGAACGATAATTAATAAATACACCATAAAATAATCACTATGTCAGCATCAGCAATTTTAAACTTGAATCCACAGAATGTTTGGAAGCATTTTTATGCTATTACGCGTATTCCAAGACCTACGGGTCAGATGAAAGAGATAACCGAATATGTTAAGAAAATAGGGTACGATCGTAACCTTGAGGTAAAGCAAGATAAAACGGGAAATGTGGTAATTATTAAACCTGCATCGAAAGGTTTTGAGAGTAAAGATACTGTAATCCTGCAAGCCCATTTAGACATGGTGCCACAAAAAAATTCTGATGTTGAGCACGATTTTTCAAAAGATCCTATCGATGCTTATATCGATGGCAACGTTGTGAAAGCTCGCTCTACTACATTGGGAGCTGACAATGGAATTGGTGTGGCAATGATTCTGTCAATTATGGAAGATGATACTTTGCAACACCCACAAATTGAAGGACTTTTCACCATAGATGAAGAGGAAGGTATGGATGGAGCATTTGGGCTTCAAAAAGGATTTTTGGAAGGTAAGCTCATGCTTAATTTAGATACCGAAGAAGATGGAGAGCTCTGCGTAGGGTGCGCCGGAGGTGCCGATATGAACATAACTTTTGGTTTTAAAGATGATACCGAATTAGAAAAAGGTGATTCAGCTTATAAATTAAGCTTAACCGGACTTAAAGGTGGACACTCAGGAACTCAAATCGATCTTGGAAGAGCAAATGCCAACAAGTTGATGAATCGGTTTTTGAAAGAATTGGTACGCAACTACGAAGCACGACTGGCGAGTATAAACGGAGGATCGTTGCGCAATGCTATTCCGCGCGAATCGTTTGCTGTAGTAAGCATTCCAGAGCAACTGTCGGATGACTTGCAGGATTTGGTTGAGGAATATCAATCACTTTTCCGGAAAGAATATGCCGGAATAGAAGAATCGATCAATTTTAAAGTGGAAAAAGTTGATATGCCTAAAACTCTTCTGCCTATTGAAGTGCAGGATGATTTGATAAATGCCGTTGAAGGATGCCCCAATGGTGTTATAAGCATGTTAGCTGAATTTCCCGATACAGTGGAGAGTTCTCTCAATCTTGCAATGGTACAATCTTCTCCCGAAAAAATTGAAGTGAAACTTTTAGTGCGTAGCTCTTCGGAAAGTCGCAAAGAGTGGGTTTGTTCATCAGTAGAAAGTGTCTTTTTATTGGCCGGAGCTAATGTGAAAATAGAAAATGAATATCCCGGTTGGCAGCCTAATGCACATTCAGATCTTTTACATGTTATGGAAAAGATTTATTTAGAAAAGTATAACGAAAGACCTCACGTAAATGTGATTCACGCAGGATTGGAATGTGGAATAATTCAATCAAATGTGAATGAGGATTTGGATATTGTTTCATTCGGACCCACTATTCGTGGTGCGCATTCCCCCGATGAATATGTAGAAATTGCAGCAGTTGAAAAATCGTATGAATACTTACTCACAATTCTTGAAGAGATAGGATAACGAAATTTGATGGTGATTAATGGAAACTTCATCAGCAAGTTCTTTATCAATCACCTTTCTTTATGAAAATGAACAAAACACTTATAGTATATGCTTCGCGCCATGGTACTACTGCTGCCTATGCAAAGAAACTGTTGCAGATGTTGCATGGAAATGTGGATCTATGCTTTTTGAACGAACGCGAAAATTCACTTCCCGACTTATCTGTTTACGATACGTTTGTGATTGGTGGGTCCATACATTATGGCAAAATCAATAAATCGGTTACAAGATTTACCAAAGACAATTTTGAATTGCTCAAAAACAAACGTCTGGGACTCTATGTCACCTGCTATTATGAAGATGAAAAAGCACAAGAGCAATTAAACAACGCATATCCGAAGGAACTGCTTGATAAAGCTTTGGTCACCGATTATTTTGATGGAGAATTGCTCTTTCCAAAAATGAATGTTTGGGAAAAATTTATTGCAAAAATGGTGCTCAAATCGGATGAAATCAGACCAAGAATTTCAAAACAAAAAATTACAGATTTTGCAAATAAGCTAAATAACGAGCATGAAAAATAAGCTCAAAAAACAGATTGTCATTCCCGTAGCAATATTGATATATACCTTTGCGATTGCAATATATGCGGCTAAGAAATATTATACCCCTGAGAATAGAAGAGCATATTTTTTTGTTATAGGTGTGAATGTAGTTTTGGCTGTTGTCCTCTATTTTATTTTGAAAAGGAGAGAGTCTTTCCGAGAGAAAAATAAAAAATAAGAACATATCATATTTAAACAGATCTATGCTGATTTTATACTATACGGCTTAACAAATCAATATTACACGTTGGCTTTACTATAGAATTAAATCACAGATTAAAATTATAATTATGACAAACAGAAGAGATTTTATTAAGAAAGTAACTGCCGGTACTGCGGGAATTGCTCTTGGAAGCAATACAATACTTAAAAGTAGCACAATGGGCATCTCTGCAAAAAGCTACGGACGTATTATTGGAGCAAATGATAAAATTAATGTTGCGATTTTAGGATTAGGGCGTAGACTTGGTGCTTTTTACGAACCCATTTCACAAAAACAAAACAACATTCACCTCTCGTACTTGTGTGATGTGATGAGAAGTCAGCGCGAAAAAGGAGCTGCAAATTTTGCGAAATATATCGATTATAAACCCAAATTAGAAAACGACTTACACAAAATAATTGATGATTCAGAAGTAGACGCTATCATTAATGCTACGCCCGATCATTGGCATGCACCCAGCTCCATAATGGCACTGAAAGCGGGGAAACATGTATATGTGGAAAAACCATGTAGTCACAATATGCATGAGAGCGATCTGTTGGTAGCTGCTCAGAAAAAATATGACAAAGTGGTGCAAATGGGAAACCAACAACGCTCTTCTGATCATACAATTGAAATAATCAATGAAATCCATAGTGGCATTATTGGAACTCCCTATAAAGCTGTTGCATTTTACACGAATCAACGTGGTGAAGTACCTGTGCAAAAGAAAGCTACGGTGCGCGACGGATTAGATTGGGAATTGTTTCAAGGTCCTGCGCCACGCAGAGACTATACATCCGAAACATGGGATTACAACTGGCATTGGTACGGTTGGGATTATGGAACAGCTGAAACCGGAAACAATGCTACTCACGAACTTGACATAGCCCGCTGGGCTTTGCAAGTGGACTATCCAATTCGTGCCGATGTTCAAGCCGAGAAAAGACACTTTTTGGATGATGGCTGGGAAATGTATGACACTATGTATGCTACTTTCAAATTTGCAAATGGTACTGTAATTAATTGGGACGGGAAAAGTCGCAATGGTTATGATACATATGGTGGTGGGCGTGGAACAATTATTTATGGCAGCGAAGGCTCTGTTTTTGTTGATCGTGATAAATATATATTGTTTGATCGTTCGGGTAAAAAAATAAAAGATAACACCTCTGCAGCTAAAGAAGGAGGCACTGCCTTAGGTGGTGGTGGCGACATGACGACAGGACACGTTGTAAACTGGTTTAACACCATTCGAGGAAAAGATAAACTGACCTCACACATCGCCGAAGGCGTTATAAGTCAGGCAATGGTGCACTACTCCAATATTGCATATCGCATCAACAGAGGCTTTGACATTGATGATAAAACAGGTCGTATGTTCGATCGCGATGCAATGGCATTGTGGAGTCGTGAGTATGAGCCGGGCTGGGAGCCAACGGTGTAGAAAGAGAATCGTGCATCTGCACAACTGCTATTTATCTTTTTTTTCATTGCCGGCAATTAGTGCAGAGACTATTGGCTTTAGTCACATTCCTCTCAAGCTCTAAAATACTTTGAAGATGTGGCTAAAGCCGGAACCGGATAAGATTTGAGAAGTTTTAAAAGAAAAGTTATATATCGAATTAAAAAACAAAACGCATGAAAAAAATTATTCTATTTTCATTTTTACTTCTCAATTTAGGATTAGTTTTTGGACAAGATAATCCATTAAAAAAATATGCAAATGGGGAGGGTATTACATCTGTAGTTGTTACACAGAAAATGTTGTCGATTATCCCTATTGACTCTTTTGTTAAATACGAGGGGCTTAACTTAAAAGATTATTTAGATAAAATAAACTCCATAAATATTTATACATCAACTGATAAAGTCGCTGCAAGCAAATTATTATCGTTTGCAAACGATCTAATGAAAACCTCTTCGTATGAAAAGCTGATTGAAGTGAACTCAGAAAAAGTTGAAAAGACAGATCTTTATATTAAAAACAAAGGGAATCTAATCTCTGAATTAATCGTGATTGTAAAAGGGGGAGAAGATAAAAATGTTGTGATGCAATTTATGGGAGATTTTACCATAGAAGATATTAAACAGATGACTCAATAAAACAGGAATAATCTCTCTATGAGATTTTGAATACAAAAACGACTGCTCTTTGGATTTTGGCAGTCGTTTTTTTTGCAACTAACTTTTCTTTTTGAGATTAAGCAAAACATGCGTATTTTTGTTCAAAATCTTCACTATGCGCTACTTTCTTATTTTATTTTTATTTACTCAACTTCAAGTTGTTTCTACCCAAACGAACAATTATAAATTCAGGGTTTATCTCAGAGATAAACCCACAATGGATTCAGTCTCCGGAGATCCATTGTTTTTTTTATCACAGAAAGCTTTAGAAAGAAGAAAAGAACAGGATGTACGGATTGATTCTACAGATTATCCCGTTTCCAAAACTTACAAAAAAGAGATAACTAACTTGGGCGTACAAATTGTTACAGAAAGCAGATGGTTCAATACGGTTGTGGTTCAATGCCCGGATAGTGCTGAAATCGATAAAGTTGAGAATTTAGATTTTGTCGATTCGGTAAAATTTGTGTGGCGAGGTCAATCCTATTCCAATTCTAACGAAATACGTCCGCGTTTATCTTCCCCAGATTGCAGTTCTGACACACTGCGTGAAAGTCTTTTTGGAGCTTCAGCTCATCAGTTTGCACTGCACAATGCGCAAAATATGCTCACTGCAGGTTTCCGAGGGAAAGGCATCGATATAGCTGTAATAGATGCCGGCTTTACGAATATTGATGTGATACCTCCTTTTGTCCATTCGTTTGTATCCGGCTATAAAAATTTTGTGCCCGATGGTCATATCTTTTCAGCCAGTGATCACGGAACAAAAGTAGTTTCTACGATGGCGTTAAACGTACCTCACAAAGTAATGGGGAGTGCCCCACAAGCATCTTATTTGCTGCTGCGTTCTGAAGATGAGGAGAGCGAGTTTCCGGTTGAAGAAGATTATTGGGTTGCAGCGGTGGAATATGCAGATAGTTTAGGAGTGAAACTTGTAAATACTTCGTTGGGATATAATCGTTTTGATGATTCTACGCTGAATTATACCCACAAAGAATTAACCGGTAAAAGATCACTTATTTCACGTGCTGCAGATACGGCTTTCGATAAAGGAATACTTGTTGTAGGTAGCGCCGGAAATGAAGGAAACAAAGCTTGGGAGAAAATAACTATGCCGGCCGATTCAAAAAAAATGTTGACCATTGGTGCAATTGGTACAGATAGTACAATAGTCTCTTTCAGCTCGCGGGGCCCAACGGCCGATGGCCGAATAAAGCCTGATTTGGTATCGGTGGGGAGATCAACTTTAACAATTGGTCAAAACGGAATTATTGGTTACACAAACGGAACTTCTTTTTCGTCACCTTTTTTAGCCGGTCTTATTGGCTCATTGTGGTCTGTAAATCCGCAACTAAATCGGAATGAATTGATAGAAATTGTTCGAAGTTCCGCACATCAATTCCATTCTCCGGATTCCATATTTGGGTACGGCATTCCCGATTTTAAAATTGCCTACGATCGTGTACTGAAAACATTGAAACAAGAAACAGAAAAAGCCACCGCAGAATTAATGAATGTATCGATAACGGACGATGGGAAATTGATGGTTGAACTAAACGAACCGGAATATCAGACTTACAGCTATTCGGTTCGGATATTAGACGAAAAGGGAGATATACTGATAAATAAAGACTTTGAAACGTCAGACTTCACTTATAATTTATCGGCGCAACAGAAAAAAGAAAATGTAGAATTCTTTATTGTTGTGCAATCACCTTTCAAACAGAATACGTTGCGTCTTAAAATTTAATTTGTATCGAAATGGATGAAACTGTTTTTTCGTTATCGGAGCTAAACTTAAGTGTAAAGGAAACCATCAGGGAAACCTTTAACGAAACTTATTGGGTTCGTGCCGAAACAAGCGACGTAAGACATCACCGAAATGGGCATTGCTATTTGGAATTCATTGAAAAGGCGCGTGATGGACAATCCATTGTTGCGAAAGCAAGAGCTACTATTTGGTCCAACACGTTTGCTTTGTTAAAACCTTACTTTGAGCAGGAGACAGGACAGGCTTTTACTTCAGGATTAACAGTATTGGTACGAGTGTCAATCGATTTTCACGAAATCTACGGATATGGATTGTTTGTAACAGATATTGATCCGTCGTACACAGTGGGTGAAATTGCACGCAACAGGATCTTGGTTCTGAAAAAACTGGAAGAGGATGGGGTACTAACTTTGAACAAAGAGTTGCCATTGCCTGAACCGCTCAATCGAATTGCCGTTATTTCATCACCCTCAGCAGCAGGATACGAAGATTTTCACAGTCAATTAGATCATAATAATTTGGGAGTGATTTTTTATATGAAACTTTTTCCTGCTATTATGCAAGGCGACAAGAGCGAAAGCTCAATTATATCGGCTTTAGAACAAATATATGAATTTAAACACCTTTTTGATGTGGTTGTTATTATTCGAGGAGGAGGTGCATCGTCCGATTTAAATTGTTTTGACTCGTATGACTTGGCTACACATTTCGCTCAATTTCCTTTGCCCGTAATTAGTGGAATCGGTCATGAAAGAGATCTGACTGTGATTGATGCGGTGGCACATACGCGTGTGAAAACACCTACTGCGGCAGCAGAATTTCTCATCAACAAAGCATCCGTCACAATCAATGAATTAATGGATTTGCAAGATAGATTGATAGATGCTGCCCGCACTATCTTAATCCACGAAGAGCATCAGTTAAATGCATGGTCAAAAGATTTGTATCATCATGCGAAATCCCTTTTGCATACAACGAAAAGCGACTTGCTTTTCTTAAAAGATAAATTGAAAAGCAGTGTAAAACATGCGTTAGAGAAAGAGCAATTTGCGATTCAGAAATATGAACATTTTGTTTTGCTTTCCTTGCCGGAAAATATGTTGAAACGAGGATATACTATAACTACAAAGAACGGAAAAACAATCAAATCAGTTTCTGATATCGAAATGGGAGATATGATTAAAACCCAATTCTCCGATGGAGAAGTAGATTCTAAAATTGTAGATAAACGATAATTATATGAAAAACGAAGAGATTACTTATACGGAAGCAAAAGCAGAAATAGAAAAAATTGTCGCTCTTATTGAGTCGGACGAATTGGATGTGGACGAATTATCGACCAAGGTAAAACGCGCATCAGAATTAGTAGCTTTTTGCAAGCAAAAACTGACTGAGACCGATACCGAGTTGCAAAAAATATTAGAAGAACTAAACGCATGAAAACTCCCGGACATAATGCAGTAGTAATTGTTGCCGGAGGCAAAGGGTTGCGAATGGGGGCAGAGGTTCCCAAACAATTTCTGCCATTGAAAAAAAAACCGATACTTATGCGAACCATCGAAAAGTTCTATGAGTTTGATAATACTATAAAGATTGTGGTTGTACTGCATGCACATTATATAGCGTATTGGGAAGAGTTGTGTGTGGAGTATAAATTTGAAATACCTTGTCAAATAATTGAGGGAGGTGATACTCGGTTTCAATCCGTTAAAAACGGATTAAGCCTAATTCAAGATCATAAAACTGTTGGCATACATGATGCAGTTCGTCCTTTTGTTACAAAAAAACTAATTGCCACATGCTATCATCATGCAAAAAATGAAAAATGTGGTGTGATTCCAGTGGTGGACGAAAAAAATAGTTTGCGACAGATTCAGGGCTCAACGCATAAACCACTGGATAGAACCGGAATAAAAATTGTGCAAACGCCGCAAGTCTTTCCGGCTCATCTAATCAAAAATGCTTACGAAACGCCATACAATCCTCAGTTTACAGACGATGCAACGGTTGCAGAAAATGCAGGAGTGCATATAATGCTGACTCAAGGCGAAGATTCAAACATAAAAGTAACAACATTAATGGATATGGAGTTTGCATTGTTTCTATTGAAAAAAGAATAATGGAATCATTTTGTCGAAAAAGGGGCGTTGTTTGTCCATAAAAACATCGTTTTTGCAGATAAAAGCAAAAAAAGAACGCAAAATGTAAATATCTACAAGAAAAGAGCTATTTTTGTGATATAACTATAAAAAGAATTACAATGGAGAAAATAGACAAGCTGGACAGACAGATTTTAGAAATTATTTCACAAAATGCACGCATTCCATTTCGCGATGTTGCAGAACAATGCGATGTTTCAAGGGCTGCAATTCATCAACGTGTGCAACGAATGATCGAAAACGGTGTTATTACAGGATCAGGATATCATGTCAATCCAAAGGTT
>Ga0265294_10007528_pt1 | contig 12869 bp, 11 predicted proteins | sample MunlanPumphouse3_FD_192504 | JGI IMG/M metagenome (GOLD analysis project Ga0265294, IMG submission 192504) | Groundwater microbial communities from a municipal landfill in Southern Ontario, Canada - Pumphouse #3 | ecosystem: Environmental > Aquatic > Deep subsurface > Groundwater | place... | reverse complement strand
TGTTTAGAATGTCGTCTATATCCTGCGTTCCCGGAATGTCTAACGAGATAATTCTCCTAAATCCATTTATTTCAATAAATTAAAAGATTTTTCTTGACTTAATTATCGTTACTCTTTTATTGGTATGTAACGATAATTAAAAAGGAATAAATATTATGGCTGCCATCGTTTTCCAAACAAACAAAATAACTGGTATTACTTACGCTTACGAGTCAATCTCACATTGGGATAAAGAAAAAAAACAATCCAGAGCTGTCCGCAAATGTATTGGGAAGCTTGATCCAAAAACAGGTAAAATTATACCCACAGGTCCTTACAACAAAAAGAAGCAGCAAACTAATGAAGAAGCTGCTAAACCTGATCATATAGCGGTTACACAATATCATCGAAGTTTCATAGGTGCTACATATTTGTTTGATCAGATTGGAGATATTACAGGAGTTACTGCTGACCTAAAGGCTTGTTTCCCGGATGAATACAAGCGAATCCTATCAATTGCATACTTTCTCATACTTGAGGAAAATAATTCATTAAGCCGTTTTTCTCACTGGCAAAAACTTCATAAACTGCCATATAGTGGAGATATTGCTTCACAGCGTAGTAGCGAGTTGTTTCAATCAATTGATGAAGATTCCCGGATGAATTTTTTCACGAAACAAGGTAAACGCCGTATAGAAAATGAATACTGGGCTTTTGATACAACATCCTTCTCCAGTTATTCAGAAACCCTAAATCAAGTTAAAAAAGGTAGAAACAAAGAGCATGATAGGTTATCCCAGATTAATCTTGCGTTGCTATTTGGCGAGAAATCAGGGTTACCTTTTTATTATCGGAAGCTTCCCGGAAACATCACAGATGTAAAAATAATTAAACAACTGATGAATGAATTGGATGTAATGGGGTACCAAAAAGTTAAAGTCGTTCTTGATCGCGGATTCTATAGCAAAAACAACATTGACCTGCTATATAAAAGTCACCAGAAGTTTATCATTGGAGTCAAGTTGGGGTTAAAGTATGTCGAAAGTATCCTTGAGGAAGAGCGAGCTAATTTACCAATATGGACTAAGTTGCAATCACAATTTGGAACTTATGGTATTTGTAGGCCCCTCGAGTGGAACTATGAGCAGAAACGTCCTTACAAAGGTGATACTATCACGGAAAGCCGAAGAGCATACCTGCATCTTTTCTACAATCCTGATAAAGCGGCAAAAGATCTGGTAGATATGAACGATTATTGGACAAGCCTTTATGATGATTTAGTAAATAAGAAATGCAAAGATTACCAAGCAAATGATTATGCAAAGTATTTTACAGTAGTCGAGACTCCTAAACGAGGACGCAAAGTAATACCAAATGAGCAGGTAATGAAAGAAGCAGCAAGAAACTACGGATACTTTGCACTATTATCTAATGAAGTTAAAGACCCGTTTGATGCACTGTCCATCTATAGAAGCAAAGACATCGTCGAAAAGGGATTTGGTAACCTTAAAGAACGCTTAAATTTTAGGAGATTGCAAATTTCGTCGGAACTATCACTAAATGGGAAAATATTTGTAGAATTTATTGCTTTGATTTACTTATCCTATGTTAAAAAGAAAATGCAGGATGCCAAGTTGTTTGATAAATGGACTTTGCAGGGATTACTTGATGAACTCGATGTTATTGAAGTATTTGAAGCACCTGGGCAAAATAAGATAGTTGGCGAAATCACTGAAAAACAAAAAGTTATTTACCAAAAATTAGGGATTGAGCCACCCTCGTTATAAATTCCGGGAATGTAGGTTGTATAGCAAATTGATTAACCCTGTAGTCTCCTGATACTATTATTGCATCTACACTTACTTTGTCCTTTAACTCTAAGTGAAGTCCTTGCATAACTTGCCTGTTATCCCATACATCAATACTAGCTTTATTTAATATGCTACATACGATTGAGTATGCGATTTTGTCCATATTCTTAAACTCCCTTGCTCTTAAGGTTTGCTTAATGTTTTTTAGTAATTTTTTCATCTTTATCTCCCTTTAATTTATGTCTCCATTTGTCATATTCTGGTAATAGTATCAAGTTCTTTCTGCACTATTTTTACTCTTTTTTAAGCTATTTATCTTATTCTGTGTTAACTCTTTGCATCCCAGTTTGCCACCATTTCATATTCTGTTTTATATAGCTTCAGAAATAGAATGATTAATAAAAAGGTGAATAGATGAAGATAGAAACCGAAACACTGCTTAAGATATTAAATCTACCCGAAGATGATAAAATCATTATGCTCTTTGATGAACACTCTGATAGTGTTATTCAATGGTTTAATAAAGTAGCAGAAAATGAAGTTATTGATTCAGTTACAGACTATAAAATGGCTTACAGCTTTTACATTCTTTCTCAAGTATTAGACTTCCTAAATCTTAAGACTCTTGGTTCTGGTATTATTAAGACTACTGGGATTGATGCTCAAGCTACCCAGTTATTGACTGGTAGTGAGATTAGAGCATTTAAAAAGGATTTAGAGATTCGTGCTTTAGAGACTATTTATAATTATCTTACTTCTCTTGGTATCAAACGTTTAGATGAACTTAAATTTGGTTCTTCTTTTGTCAAAAAATATAGAACAAGGGCAACAGTGATATGAGTGTAGATACTGAAATATTAAGAGCTATCTACTCTGTTATTGAGAGCAAACTACACATTATTGGTAGTGTGATTGAAGGAAAGACCAGAAGGCTTATCTTAGAAAAGAATATCAGAGACAAAGGTGATTTCTATCAAAACACTAGCTATGCTATTAGCTTTAATAGCTCTTCTATTGACCTTGTTGTAGGGTCTAATGTACCTCATGAACAGTATGTTCTGGGAGGTAAAGTTCCTTCTTGGACACCAATCCAGCCTTTGAAGGATTGGGTTGCTCGTAAAGGCTTAGACTGGGTTGATAAGAAAACTGGTCAACAACTTACCATTGAACAGATGGCTTATATGATAAGAGGAAAGATTAAACGTGAAGGTGTTGCTGAACGCAATGTCTTTGCAGAGGTTATTCAGAATCAAGAGAAGTGGATTTTTAGTCAGTTAGATTCTATCGAGGTGGTTCTATGACCTTTCAAGACAAACGAATCGCTATTGTAAGAGCACTTGTTGACACTGGTATTTCCATAAAGCATATCGCTTTTTCTAAAGATGATATTCCAAACTCATTTCCATCTGCTATTGTTATTTTAGATGGAGAAAGAGGAAGAAACAAGTCTTCTAGGAGATTCTTATCATTCGAACATGATATCCAAGTATTTCTAATTGCTGATGTTAATAATTCAGATGATCCTGATAGTGTTATATTAGAACTTTCAGATAGATTTAAAGCTAATTATTTAAGAAATGTTGGTGATGATATACCTAAAATTGAATTCTATCCAGCAAGAGCTGATGCAGGTCGTAAGGTCCGTATTGCAAAGGTTTATACGGTGATTTAGATGAGAGTACAAAAAATAGGTGGATTTAATATCGGCATTGTATCTAGTGAGGATTTACTTAATAAGAACTACTCTCCTGAGCCTGTTAACTTAGATTCTTATAAGTGGCAAGGTAGAAGAAGATTATCCAAATCGTGCGAAAAGAAGAGAATAATAACTGCTCCCTACTCTATGGGTAACTTGCTTAAACTCATTGAAAAAGATGAGTACCATTCAGGATGTATCAACTCTAAGGTTAACACTTCTTTGTGATTAAAAGAAGCAATTGATAACAAAAGACACTTTGAACATTGTTTTATACATAAGCTTGATATTAAGAAAATTTGTCAAGAAAGTCTGTGAATGTTCAATATTATTAAGTTCTTTAAGTGTAACAGCTGGCATTGGTAGCTTGCTAGTTAAACATTCTCCACAAATAAAATGTATTAATAAATTTTAATTTATTGACAAGTATAAGGCATGGTTTATATTTTGTAATAAAAATAAAAAAATAATTGCATTGCAAAGGAGGAAACTATGAAAAAGACCTTATTATCACTTGTTTACTACTTTTTTTACACCATTATTAACTGGAGAGACAATGGAATTTATTTTGATTGTGAAAACACGAGTAACAATGGCATTTCAAAAGGGTTTTACATTTCTGCTGTTGAAGCATTAAACAATGTTTAAAAATTATTGTTATAAAATATCTTATTTAATTTAGATGAATTATTACAGTAAATTAAACAACTAAAATTAAACATATTGAGGAATTAATGAAAATAAGAAAATTGATGTTTTTTAGCATATTATTTATAATAGTAAGTTGTGGTATATTTAAACCAGAAACAGATTATGGCAATATAGAAGGTTTCGTTTTATTTGGAGATTTACAACCTGCTTCCAACATAGAAATCCTTGTGGGAAGGAGTCAATTTGGCGGATTTGGACATCCTGGAAGTTGGACAACTGAAAGAAGAATTGATACCAATAAGAACGGTTTCTTTACTTTTAAAAATATAGAGTGTAAATCGTGGGCTGTGAAAATAGCTCCAGATGATCAGATTCTAAATGAATATGATGTTGAACCTATAAGCCATATTGTTGCTGTAAAGAAGAACAATACTCATAAAATCGAATTTATTTTACAACAAATGCAGGAGTCAAAATGAACAAACATAATATTTTGCTATTATCAGCGATATTTCTGATAATGAGTACTTCAAGTTTATTTGGACATGGTAGTTCTGTGCATACTTCACTATACAATAGAGTCTTAAATTTTTATCTTGAGAATTATGGTGAGACTGATACATATTATATGGTGCTTAATACATATCCTGAATATTTCAAATATGGCTCCACACTTCCAGATATGCAATATGTGAATGCCGTAAAACAATCAATGCAAGAAATGTACAATGACGTTAATGATGTATTTACTTGCGATATTACGTATCAAATAAATATGAGTGATGTTCCTGATCCAGATGGGCCAAATGGATCATATTCATTTGGGATAAATACACATAATCAATTAAGGAAAAATAGCTGTCATTTAGTAACAGAAGAACTTTTACCCATATAGAAATATGTAGCCCCAAGCATTAAACCACCAATGAAATTCCCTATGGTAACAGGAATTAAGTTAGCAAACATACCACCGATAGAGATTGTTTCAGGGTGTTCCATAAATAAAGCCATAGCGAAGATAGACATATTTGCTATGCTGTGCTCAAAACCAGATGTGATAAATGCAAATAAACACCAGAATATCATGATTAGTTTTCCAGATTCACTTTTCAATTTTATAGAACTAAGAACAGCTAAACAGACTAAAATATTACACAATACCCCTTTCATAAGCAATGTGCTAAAATCACCATTCATTTTATTTTCTGCAAGATTTAAAATAAAGTTACCGGTTGCTGAACCTTGTACTTGAGTCATAACATATAATCCTCCTAGAATGAAGGAGCCTAAGAAATTACCAATATAAGAGGTTACCCATATCTTGAAGGTGTCTAACCAAGTAACTTTCTTGTCTAATGCTCCAACCATCATGATAAGGCTATTGCCGGTAAATAACTCTGAACCAATCATTATAACTAATGAAAGAGCTATGCCGAAAGCTAAACCCATAAACACTTTAGTAAACTCAGACCCTGCGGTAGTAGAAGCCCCACCTATGACCATTATTAAGATAATACCAAGTCCAACATAGAATCCTGCCCATGAAGATGCGACAAGATATTTACCTACGGAACTTTTTAAATATTCAACTTTTTTAATTGCTGCATCTGATAATTTGTCTCTCGTTTCACTGTACATATTTTCTCCTTAAATTGTGTTTATATAAAAGATCTCTTTAACCAGATTTATAATTCTAGCATTTCTTTTTAATCTTGTAGGTCTATTTAACATAATTTTCACCTTTTTTATAATCTTTATATATAGAATCAACCATAGTTCGAATTGTGGAAGTGTGGAAAAGGAGATTATTTTTATATTGTTGAAATTCATATTAAAATCTCTAATAAGATTGGGGTATGATCTTGTCTTTGACCTGAGTCAATCATTTGAGATTTAACAACTTTATCTGCTAGTCTATCACTAACTAACCAATAGTCAATTCTCCAGCCTGCATTGTTGATTTTACTTGTTTTTACTCTTTGTCCCCACCAAGAGTAGATGTCTTTCACTTCACCATGTAGATGTCTAAAAGTATCTGTAAATCCTTTGTTTAGGAGATTCGAAAAACCTTCTCTCTCTTCATCTGTAAAGCCGGCAGAATTATGATTACTGTTTGGGTTTGCCAAATCTATCTCTTTATGGGCTACATTATAATCCCCTGTTGCTAAAAGAGGTTTTTCTTTATCTAAGCTTTCCAGATATTCTGCATATTTCTTATCCCAAATTTGTCTTTCAGCTAGTCTTTTTAGACCATCTCCCGCATTGGGAGTATATACTTGAGTAAGATAAAATTCTCCAAAATCTAAAGTAATTATTCTTCCTTCAAAATCCATTGTGTCCGGAGCCTGAATCTCGGGAAAAATAACTTGAGGTGAATATGTTTTTTTGTAGAGAAACATAGTCCCGGCATAACCTTTTTTAGCCGGTTCTTGAGAAGATCTCCAGACATAAGAGTAATCCGGAAAGTATTCAGCTAATTTCTCTATATGTTTCTTATTGGGACCAGTAGCTGGTAATTTAGTCTCTTGCAAGGCAATAATATCTGCATTCTCTTTTATAATTGTATTTATTACTTCTCTTGATAAGGCAGCTCTATTTGAATCGCTGGTTAAAGCGGCATTTAACGAATCGATATTCCATGATATAAGTTTCAAAATGTTATTCCTTCATATTTTTTTATTATTTTCATATAGATAAAAGACGTTAATCAAGTCAAGAAGATTTATCGGTAGAAGTGATGATTTATGGACTGGAGGCATCCTTTTCAGGGTTATTTTTCGTGCGGGATATATACCCAGGGTTGCATCCTAAAGGATTTACCCTAGGCTAGTCTATTCCATCCTTTCAGGATTTAAAATTTTCATTGCTTACCGCAATGATGCACTCAAGGATACATCGTACGAAGCTTTTAGCGAAGTAGGATGAGTGCGTTCCCAGTGGAAGAGGGGGACTTTAAAAGTCGTCCTATCAACCTCAATCTTTCTTCTTTGTGTCTTAGCGCCTTAGTGGTGAAAAAACAAAAAGCCCCGAGATATCCCGAGGCTTTCATATTTGTGTTTATTTATTCATCTAAGAGGATAACCCAATGGACTACCTCTATTTTTTCATTTTTAGTTTTTAACTTTTCATTCTTGCGTTGCAAGATACTACTTCATAAGCGTACATTTGTGAGCTTTACTAACTCCATTATTAGATAGTCTAAAGAAGTACACACCGGAAGAAGCTGTTCTACCGCTATTATCTTTACCATGCCAAGTAATAGTATGGCTGCCGGACTTCATATTCTCATTCACAAGGCTCTTAACAAGCTGACCTTTAATGTTATAAACATTCATAGACACATGACTGTCTTTAGCAATTTGGAAGCTTATTTGAGTCTCAGGGTTGAATGGGTTAGGGTAGTTGCCAGTAATAGAAGTTATAGCAACAACATCTTGGTTATTATTATCAGTAAGAACATCAGAGAACTTAGCTTCAGAATATATGTTAATGTCATTCAGATTATCTCTATATACTGTAACAACAGCCCACTGATAATTACCGGTAATAAGCTCAGTAACATCATCAACGATTGAAGAATCAGTAATTAGGGTATCAATAGTAGTCCATAACTCAGGCTGTTCAACAACATCAGAAGTCATTGAATAGACATTATATCCCACTAAACTGAAAAGGTCAGTAGGAGCAATCCAGCTAATCTGAGGAATACCTGAACTCACTGCCACAGTTACGGAACCAACTTGATGAGGAACAAGCTTCACATAATCATTTGCAATAACTACTTCAGCAGAAGTATCATTTGAGTAGTTTGCTCTAAGAGTGATGTTATAGACGCCATTAGCTGCATTTATAATAACGAAGCTTTGTGAATCTGTCTGTCCAATAACAGTAGCGTTATTCAGTAAGGTGAAGTTATCTAAACCAAATGTATCATTAGGATTAGTCCAACCCATCACTAAGTCATTATCAACCAATTCAAGAGAAGCATTGAGAGCAGGGTAAGCAATTATTAGAGTATAATCAAGAGTTTCTGAGAATATCTCATTATCTTGAGTATAGATAGATTTAACTTTGAAAGTATAATCGCCATTAGCTTGGTCTGCAAAGGCATATTCACTGTTCTCAGTAGTCCCGACCAAAGTGTTGTTTTGATATACTTGGTAGGTTGAGAAACCGAAAATATCCACAGGTTCATTCCATGACAAAAGAAGATCATTACCGGTTGCTACCACAGCAAGATCAGTAGCAGGCATTGCATTAATAATAGAGATATCAATAATGCTGACAATCTTATCAACTTGAATTGCAGAACCGTAGTTAGCTACAATATCATAGTTGTAAATACCATTAGAGATATCTTCATTTAAATAAGAAGTAGCAGTAGCAGCAAGAACAACTTCGAGTCTGCCTTCATCACTTAAGGTTCTGATAATAGTAATACTATCTAAGCCATAAGTATCAGCAGGAGAGTCCCAATTAAGTTCAAGATCACTACCTGTAAGTTCAGCAGCAACGTTAAGAACTGGATATGTTTTCACTAATTCGTAGCTTAAAATATCACTGTATTCAGAAACGATAGCACCATAGGCAGTACTAATCTTGAAGTTATAGTTACCATTAATTAAGTCCAATTCGTAGGTATTAGCTGTGGTTGTAGTTAATAATTCTTCATCATTATAAACCTCGAAACCTGTAACAGCATAATCAGTTCCGGCAAAGTCCCAAGTCAAATTTACTATTTCTTCAGTAGAAATAGCTAAGTTTGTAGGTGAAACCGGGATAATGAAGTTCACAGATTCTGAAACAACTTCCACTTCTGCATCATTTTGATAAACAGATTTGATAGTATATTGATAAAGACCATTTTCAGGAGCGATATCAATAAATTCATTTTCTGTATCAAGAAGGTTCATCACAAATTCATCATTACGAGAAACTTCATAGTGAATGAACCCATACATGTCTAAAGGCGAATCCCAGTCTAGAACTATATCCTGATCTACTATGTTAGTAGAAAGGTTTGTGATAGGATAAGCATTAATATAAGCTACAACAAGAGCTTCTGTAATTGGATTATCTATAGTATCATTATAGAATGTCATAATTTGATAACTATAATCGCCATTCACTAAATCAACATCAGTAAAGCTGTTGTCTTGAGTGGTAGCGATAACAACACCATCTCTATACACTTTATAAGATGAAATTAATCCGGTATCAACAGGGTAATCCCAACTTAGAACTAAATCATTGTTAGTGATTGTAGTAGCAACATTAGTTACCATTTGAGGCATTAAAATCTCAAAGCTGATAGTTGTTGACTGTTCGGATGAACCGAAATCGAAGTTTGCACTTACTGTAAAGTCATAGTTTCCGTTAGTTAAATCAGCTTCTGTATAAGAAGAAGCAGTTATGTTAGCAAGCTCTTCCCCATTCTTATAGACAGTATAATCAACTAATTTACCCCACGGAGTTAAATCTTCCCAAGTGAAGCTAATATAGTTATCTATAGCTTGATAGTAAGATATTTGAGGGGTATATAACTTCATAACATCAGCATAAGCCGGGTTACTTAGTTCTGAGAATTGGTGATTATAGACTGCTCTGATAGTATAAGTATAAAGAGCATTAGTTAGACCTTGGTCGATGTATTCAACTTGTGCTACATCACTAATATAGGTAAGCTCTTCACCATTTCTGTTAATGATAAAGGCAGTTTCACCATTATTAGGAGTCTCCCAAGTAAGAACCACATCATTGCCGTTAGTAATAGCAGTTGCGAGATTATTAGGAGTATCAGTAGTGGCGATATTAGCAACAACGATGTTTGATGGAGAAGAAATCCCTTCAGGATAGACAGCTTTAACATGGTAGTGATAAGAACCGTTAGGAAGGTCATTATCCCAATAACTATTGTTGTTGCTTGTAGCAACTTCTAGGTTATCCTTGAAGATTAAATAGCTATTTGCTTCAGCAGAAGGAATGTCCCAGGTTAAATGAACATCTCTTTCATTCTCCACGAATAACTGCAAGTTAGTTGGAGCAAAGAGGTCAGGTAGAATCTCAATATTAACATTAACAACATTAGATTCAACTGAAATACCGGCATCATAGACAGCCTTGAGATAATACTCATAATCACCATTAGCAAGGGAAGTATCAGTCCACGATGTAGTGGCAGGGTTTTCTATCACAGTAGCAATTGCATTGTTTCTATAGATAAAATAACCTCTGAAGGCTCTTGTTTGAGCACTAACAGCAGGAATTTCCCAAGTGAGAGCAACATTATTTTCATCTACAGTAGCTGAAAGTGATGTTACAGGATAGGTTATTTCAACAAAGAATTCTACACTATTTGTGGGAGTAGATTCTCCGGTAGTATAGTTTGCTTTAATATAGTAAGTATGGCTACCGTTAGCTAAATAAGAATCCACGAAAGAAGTTTCTAAAGTAGAATCTATAAGCTCATTGTTACGATAGATATTATAACCTAAGAAGCTTCTATATAATTCAGAAGGAGAATCCCAAGCGAGAGTAACTTCGTCAATATTTAGAGTACCGGTAAGGTTATTAGCAGGGTAAAGAACTTCGAGATTAACTGTTACAGCGTTGGAAGCTTCTGAATCGCCGGAGCTATATTCAGCTTTAACACTATAAGTGTAGTCGCCATTTATTAAGTCATTATCTGTGTAGGTTAGTTCAGTTTGTGAAACTAAAAGCTCTCCATCTTTGAATAACTTATAACCGATAAAGCCTCTATACATGGTGTTAGGTTCTTCCCAGCTGAGTGTAATATTGTTTTCCACAACACTAAATGTAAGATTATTAGGAGCATAAAGTACTTCAACTATTGCTGTTACACTATTAGAAGGATCTGATTCCCCTGAAGTGTATTCAGCAGTAACGTAATATGAGTAAATAGCATTGGTTAAAGCTGTATCTGAGTAGTTAAGCTCTTCAGTATTGCCCACAACAACGCCATCTCTATAGATATTATAGGAGAGCAAAGCTCGTGGTGAATTGACAGGTAAATCCCAAACTAAATCCACAACATCAGCTGTAACTTGTGCTGTTAGGTTATTAACAGGGTAAGTAATCTCAAGATTGAAGATTAAATCATCAGAAGCAATTGCAGAACCACTATTGTAGTTTGCAACGACGCTATATTCATAAATACCATTAGCTAACGCAGAATCTAAATAGCTTAGTTCTGTCAGCGTTGCGTATAATTCACTATTTCTATAGAGTGAATAAGAGACAATAGAATTACCTGCAAGTGGGTTGTTTTCCCAAGCAAGGTTAATCTCTGTATCTGTTAAGCTACCGGTGAAGTTCACAACAGGGTAAAGAACTTCTACAAGAACTAAAGCGGTTAAAGCTTCAGAAATACCTGTAGAATATGTAGCTTCTAATTTATATTCATAAGCATTGTTGATTAGATTGAGATCATTATAAGCAGTAGCAGTTTCATTAAAGAATATTTCTTCATTATCTCTGTAGAGTCTATAGCCTAAGAAACTTCTAGTTGCAGAAGTAGGAGCTTCATCCCAAGTAATAAGTACATTGTTAGCTTCAATTAGACAATTTAAGTTTTGTGGAGGGTAAAGAACTTCCACTAAACCGGAAACAGCTTGAGCCAAGACAGATGAACCGGTTAGATAATTTACAGCAACACTATATGCGTAAATACCGTTAGCTAAGGCTTCATCTAAATAGGTTAACTCGGCAATATTGCCAATACTTTGTCCATCTCTATAGATGGTAAAATCTATAATAGAGGCACCGCTCATAAGATTAGTTTCCCAAGTAAGAGTAACATCATCTTCAACGATATCTAAAGCTAAGTTAAAAGCAGGATAGAGAACTTCAACATTAGCAGTTACTGCATTGGAAGCTTCTGAATCACCGGAGCTGTATTCAGCTTTAACACTATAAGTGTAGTTACCATTAATTAAATTATTATCTGTATAAGTAAGCTCTGTTAAGGAAGTTAAAAGCTCTTCGCCTTTAAATAACTTATAACCGAGAAAGCCTCTATACATGGAGTTAGGTTCATCCCAATTGAGAGTAATACTATTCTCCACAACATTAAATGTTAGGTTATTAGGAGCATAAAGTACTTCAACTATTGCTTCAACGCTATTAGAAGGATCTGATTCTCCTGAAGTGTATTCAGCAGTAACGTAATAAGAGTAAATAGCATTTCTTAAAGCTGTATCGGAGTAATTAAGCTCTTCAGTATTGCCGACGATTACACCATCTCTATAGATATTATAGGAGAGCAAAGCTCGTGGTGAATTAGCAGGTAAGTCCCAAACTAAATCAACAATATTACCGGTAACTTGAGCTGTTAGGTTAGTAACAGGGTAGGTAATCTCAAGATTGAAGTTTAAAACATCAGAAGGAAGTGCTGAACCACTAGTGTAGTTTGCAACGACACTGTATTCATAAACACCATTGGCTAAAGCAGAATCTAAATAGCTTAGTTCTGTTAAAGTAGCGTATAATTCACTATTTCTAAAGAGTGAATAGGAGATAATAGAATTACCTGCAAGTGGATTATTTTCCCAAGCAAGATTAATCTCTGTACCTGTTAAGCTACCGGTAAAGTTCACAACAGGGTAAAGAACTTCTATATTTGCTAAAGCAGTTAAGGCTTCAGAAATACCTGTAGAATACTCAGCCTCTAATTTATATTCATAACTATTATTTATAAGATTAAGATCATTATA
>Ga0265294_10007527_pt1 | contig 12869 bp, 7 predicted proteins | sample MunlanPumphouse3_FD_192504 | JGI IMG/M metagenome (GOLD analysis project Ga0265294, IMG submission 192504) | Groundwater microbial communities from a municipal landfill in Southern Ontario, Canada - Pumphouse #3 | ecosystem: Environmental > Aquatic > Deep subsurface > Groundwater | place... | reverse complement strand
CACAGCTTTTTGTTATCTTGCCGATTGCGTATGCGTATAAAAAATATGCCAATTCCAACATCAAAGTACCCGACGGTACATCAAAAATGGAAAACCGTCTTTGTTACAAAATTTTAAGCAACCAATACTATATCCCTTATTTTTACGAAGAGTATTTGGTAAAACCGTACCGTGAGCTATCTGCCGTGTTCTGGAAACAGGTGGATCTTAAAGTGGTCGATGCAACGGTTGACGGTATCGCCAATATTATTTACACTACAGGTGAAAAAACAAGAGGTATGCAAAGCGGAAACCTCTCGACTATGCTTAAATGGATGGTTGTGGGTACGGTTGCGTTATTAACATTAGCTGTAGTTTTCGGATTGGCAGTTAGATATTCCGTTGAGATCAATGCGATCTTGTCGGCTTTAGGAGTGAAGTAGATGTTTGATCATATCTTATCGATTTTAATTTTCTTTCCTGCACTCGCCGGTTTGTTTGGATTTGTGATCCAAAAAGACAGCGTGCGTGCATACGGGGTAGCGGTTGCGGCGATCGAGTTCGCTCTCTCTTTATGGTTGTGGTATGCGTTTGATGCAAATGTGTCAGGCATGCAGTTTATGGAATTTTTACCTTTGGTACCTGCATTTGGGATCAACTATATCCTAGGGGTTGACGGTGTTTCCTTGTTTATCATCATTTTGGCTTCTTTCTTTACGATGATCGGTATCGCCTCTTTGAGCGATACGAAAAACGAAAAGAATATGATCATCACCTTGTTGTTCTTGCAAATGACGATGGTGGGTGTGTTTGCGGCACTTGATGCAATCGTGTTTTATATCTTTTGGGAACTTTCTCTTGTTCCGATGCTCTATATCATCGGAGCATGGGGCGGACCTTTACGAATCTACGCATCGGTTAAGTTTTTCCTTTATACGTTTGCGGGTTCACTCGTTATGCTTGTGGGTATGTTGTTTATGGCGTACTATTTTTACCAAGCAACGGGGACGTGGAGTTTTGCTATCTTAGACTGGTACCGTTTGATTTTGCCTGAGACGTTCCAACTTTGGTTGTTTGTAGCGTTCTTTATAGGTTTTGCCATTAAAGTTCCAATGTTTCCGTTTCACACGTGGCTTCCTTACGCTCACGGACAAGCGCCTACGATCGGTTCGGTGATTCTTGCGGCTATCCTTCTTAAAATGGGTACGTACGCATTTATCCGTTTCTCTTTACCGATGTTTCCCGACGCTTCCGTTTTCTTTATGTTCCCAATCGCAGTCATTGCGATTATTATGATTATCTATACGGCGATGGTAGCCTATGCACAAGAGGACATTAAACAAGTCGTTGCGTACTCTTCTATCTCGCACATGGGTGTGATTATCTTAGGAACTTTCGCACTTAACGTCGAAGGTATAACGGGATCGGTATTTCTTATGATCGCACACGGTGTCGTATCGGGTGCGCTGTTCTTGCTCGTAGGGGTGATTTACGATAGACGTCATACGAAAATGATGAGCGAATTCGGCGGCTTGGCGCAGGTTATGCCTCGTTATGCTACGGTGTTTGGGCTTATGCTTATGGCATCGGTAGGTTTACCGCTTACGATCAACTTCGTAGGGGAGTTTTTAAGCTTACTCGGTTTTTACAAACAATCGCATATTTTGACTCTTTTAGCGGGTGTGGCGATTATCGTCGGTGCTATCTACATGCTAGCGGCATATAAAAGAATGTTCTTTGGAAACGTAACAAACGAGAAAAACAAAAACCTTCCGGATGTGAATACGCGCGAATGGCTTGCACTTATACCTTTAGCGATTATCACCGTATGGCTAGGCGTATATCCAAAACCTGTTTTGGAACCTATCAACAATTCGGTCGAATCGATCGTTCAGTTGATGCATGAAAAATCGATCACGGCAGAAGCCAAAGAGAGAATCCCTAACCTTATCAAAGATGCAGAAGCAGCAACTTCTGCGCAGGAGGCACACTAATGTTAGAGCCAATAAATGTTTCTTTGGAGTCGTTAAACCTAATGACTCTTGCACCGATGCTCATTCCGATCATCGGCGCGTTGCTTATAATTACGATCGATATTATCAAAGGCGGTTTGCATAAGACGTTATACGTCGGCTTAAGCTTACTCTTTTTACTGATGGATTTCGGCGCGTTGCTTGACGCTTCGGGCGTATTTGCTCAAAACGGTACGGTAATGGGCGTGTTTGACGTGATGATGATTGACGGGCTTGCTATCTTGTCGCAGTTTATCATCGTAGGTGCTTCGATGCTTTTTATTCCGTTGGCATTGACCCATAAGCGTTTCCACGAGTTTTCGTATCCAGAATTTTTTGCACTCTTTTTGTTTATGATTGCAGGGTTCCAATTTATGGTTGCAACCGATAACCTTATTTTGGTATTCGTAGGGCTTGAAACGTCCTCTTTGGCGCTTTATACCCTTATTGCGATGCACAACCGCGACAAATCGTTTGAAGCTGCCGTGAAATACTTTACGATGGGTGCGCTTGCTGCAGGTTTTTACAGTTTCGGGGCGATGATATTTTACGCGCTTACCGGTTCGGTAGAGATTAATCAGATCGCTTCGGTATTGACTGCCAACAAATTCGAAGATATGGGATTCGTACTCGTAGCCGTGGTATTTATGCTTGCTTCGTTCGGGTTTAAGCTTTCGCTTGTTCCGTTTCATACATGGGCTCCGGACGTTTACGAAGGTGCGAGTGCCGCGATGGCAGGCTTTATGTCGATTGTTCCGAAAATTGCCGCATTTATCGTAGTTATGAGACTTTTCGAGTTCTTGGTAAATAGCGGGGTCGTATGGCTTGAGATCGTTATCTATGCATTCGTAGTGGTAACGATGACGGCGGCGAATATATGGGCACTGATCCAAACAGACGTGAAACGTATGCTTGCATACAGTTCGGTATCTCACGCCGGGTTTGTTATGGCGGCGGTTCTTATAGGAACGACGCAGGCAAACAGTGCGCTATTTCTCTATTGGGCGCTCTTTACGTTTACAAACCTCGGATCGTTCAGTATGCTTTGGATTTCACGTCAAAAACACCTTCCTGCATACCAAAGTTCCGACCACAGCTACGATAAATTTGCGGGGATGATCCAAACGGCACCGATGGCAGCGGTTATTATGGCAGTGTTTATGTTGAGCTTGGCGGGGATCCCTCCGTTTGCGTTGTTTTGGGGGAAAGTCTATATGATCTCCTCTGCGGTAAATGCGGATTACAAAGTTTTGGCACTTATTATGGCGCTTAACTCTGCGATTGCCGGGTATTACTATTTGAAACTTATCGTTTATATGTTTATGAGAGAGCCGATTGTAGGGAGTAACGGGCATGTTTACGTTGCCAATGCAACGCTTTCGCTTAAAACAATCATCGGTTTTGCCGCAATAGGAACTATTTTTGCTTTAATTGCCGTAAACCCGCTTTTAGAATTCATTACGTCTTTTGTACATGCGAGCGGATTTTAAAAAATAAACTCATAAGGAAGTGCAATTGTTAAAGCATTTTGTTTTTCTTTTGCTCACTTCTTTTTCACTTTTTGCTCTTGAGGTGACACTCGGGAGCGGAAAAGAAAATTTTGAGAAATTTTCTATTCTACACCTTAGAGATGCCTCCCCTTTTGTTTGCCAAGAGATTCATGACGATATGCAGCGTGTCGTGCAGATCGTATGTGCATTTTCAAAACAGCCTTCACGTGCTTTTGCCCCGCTTCAAAACGATTTTTTTTCAATAACGCAAGAGATCAAAAACGAGATATTTTTTCTCAAAATACGCCCCTTTCACAAGATGAAACTTTACCCTATCCATTTTGATTTGGACAAAGAGGAGTCTGTTTTTAGTGTGGAGGATGCTTTAGCGACACACTGGATAGCTTTGGGCTATAAAGAGAATATTCCGTTTATCAAAGAGGAGCAAAAGAGCGATACCGCTATCCGTTTTCCCTATACCAATCCCAACGAGATGCTCCCCTATATCGGGGGACTTGATATTCAGGGCAATCCCGTGTATGTCGATAAGATTCAAGATGTTTCCGACTACATAAGAATAAAAAAATATTTCAATAACAAACAGTATGAATCGTGTCTTCAATTGACCGAAGAGGTGATGCAAAAGTTTCCCGACTCGTTGTTTACGAACGAATTTATGTTTTATCAGATCAAGGGGTATTTTAAGCTTGACGCGTACGATCGGGTTATAGAAATATCGAAAAACTATCTGAAGGAATACTCTTCCGACGAGAATGTGCCCGAAGTTTTGGCACTCGTAGCAAAAGCGTATGCTTTATCGGGCTTGAGCGTCGATGCGGATTATTTTTTTGACAGGCTTTTTAGCGAGCACGGCGATTCGGAGTATGCGAATTTGGGGTATGTATATAAGGGTGAAATGCTTGAAGCTTCGGGTGCCTCTTCAAAAGCATTGGAGTTTTACGAAAAAGCTTTAAATGCTACGCAAAATATAGATATAGCCGTCTTGGCGGCCTATAAACTTGCATTTTACAAGATCACCTATTCCAATACGAAAGAAGCGGCGGAGTATATCGATAAAATTCTCGGGGCAAAAAGCTCCTTCTTTGCGGAGGATTTAGAACACTCCTTAAATACGATGTATCTTTTTGTGGAGGAGGGGGATTATGCAACCGCCGCCGCAATAGCCAAAGCGTTACTTGAGAGCTTGGATAGATCGAATGAGATCTATGAAGAGTTGCTAAGTCAAAGAGCTCTGTGGCTTGCAAAAACTCCAAAAAAAGAGGAAGCGCTCGGAGAGCTTAATCGTTACCTTTCTTTATACCCTTACGGACTTTATAGTGATGATATACAGGTTGCAAAAGACGGATTGTTTTTTTCACAGGGGGATCAGAATCTTTCTGCACAGATTGAGCGATACGATTATCTGATGCGTGAATATGCAAACGATACGATAGGCGATAAAGCGATTTACGAGAAAGCAAAACTGCTGCTTAAGCATGGCATGTACGGCGACGTGTTGGATATGCGAGGTATGTTGGAGGCACTTGATGCTGCGCTCTACGTCGATACGGGCGAAATCGTCCATAAAGGTGCCGTGGGAGCAATGCAAAAGGCTCTGGAACAAAAAGAGTGCAAGCAGGTGCTGGTGATCTCTTCGGAGTACAACGTAACTTTGTCGAGTAAGTGGGACGACGGCATTTACGAGTGTGCGATGAAGGGGGGAGATTATAGGCTTGCAAAGCAGATCACTACCAAAAATTTGGATGCAAAAGATATTCAAGAGCGTAAAAAATGGCTTTATCGCCATATAGACGTAGATTTTACGACGGGGAACTACACCGACGTTGTCGATGCATCGGGGGATTTGATACAACTTATAGAGGGTGAAAAAGATTCGGAATATAAAAATATTTATAGAATCTTATTTGATACCTATAGACGGGTAGAAAACAAAGAGCAGATGCTTAGAACCATAGCCGTCGTAGAAAAACATTTCGGAAATACGTATGAGGATCTCGATAGATATGCCGCGGTGATGTACATCGGGACGCAACTGCAAGATACGAACATCGTTTTAACGTACGGCAAGCGGGTTTATGAGATTCAGCAAGCCGCACGTGCGTATCCGCAAACACCTTTCGTAGAATTTACGCTGTTTCAAGCATATATGCAAAAAGAGGATTTTCAAAATGCGCTCGAAGTGATCCGATCGCTTGATAGCTATGAAAGCCTTTCAAATGAGCAGCGTTCAAGACAAAAATATCTTTTGGGAACGGCACATGCCAAGCTGTGGCAAGATGCAAAAGCACAAGAAGCGTACGATGCCGCAATTGAGGCAGACAACGATTCGGCATGGGCAAAACTGGCACAAAGTGCCAAAGAGTTGTAGAAGAAAATATACGAGGGGAAGGAGCCGCCCTCTTTAGAGAGAGGTAACGGTTATACGATAACCGTAGCCATCTTGTTGAGGAGGTCGTCGTTGCGAATAGGCTTCATTAAAAAGCCGTTCGCCCCGAATTCCAACGCTTCGCTTTTTTTTGTCTCGTCGGTAGTTAAAACGATGATGGGAAGTTGTTTGAGATTATCGTCTGCACGAACTACTTTGAGCATCTCTATGCCGCCCATTACGGGCATAATAATATCGAGTAAAATAAGATCGATATCGGATCTGCTTTTAAGCTGTCCGATAGCATCCGAACCGTTTTTTGCCTCGATCACCTCTTTCACTTTTCCGCTTTTTAATAACATAGATTTAAGCAGCTTGAGGTTAATCATATCGTCATCGACTGCTAAAACTATTAAATCTGTTTTTGTCACGGGTTATCCTTAAATAAATTTTTCACATATAAGTCTAAGAAGATCTTTGTTTGCAACATTTTTGATCAATTCATGGACATACAAGACATCATCCGGGTTCTCAGGCGTCATAGTATCGTTCATAAGAACAAGATAGGTATCTAGCTTGCCTTGCGCGTTAGATTTTTTCAGATGTTCGGAGAATGCGGCAATATCAAGCCCCTCAATCTCTTTATCGAAAAGTATCATTTTATAGCTATTATTCTGCGTCGTCTCTAATAGCTCTTCCAAAGAGTTTACAGAGTCGAAAGTGTACCCTAAAGCTTTTAAAATCTGAATATAAAGTTTAGACTCAAAGCTGTTCTTTTTGGCAAGCAAAATATCTGCTTTATAGCTTGATCTCGGTGCTTTTATGAGCTCTTCCTCTTTTTGAATAGCAACATTCTCTTCCACCGCGGGTGTTATTGCAGGGGGAACGGGAATATCAAAAGGATCGTACTCCTCTTCTACAGGCGTCGCCTCCGCGCTAAAAGTATTTTCTGCTATCGTTTCATTTTGGCTTTGTGCAACATCTTCTTTGGATTCTTTTACAAGATCGCTTGCATTTTTCGGGATAGAGGTATCCTCTATAATGTGGTCTGCCAAGAAATGGTTGAGTAACGAAATAATTTCGGAGCGCACGAGCGGTTTCGTAGTATATTCATCGAGTCCCGCTTCTAGGAATCTCTCTCTATCCCCTTTGAGCGCATTTGCCGTAAGGGCTAAAACAGGCACGTGCGGCTGATTGTAATCGGACTCGTAGTCTAATATTTCGTTTGTTGCTTCGACACCGTCGAGGAACGGCATTTGGATATCCATAAAGATGAGATCGAAGTTGCCGTCTTTTCTTTTTTGGAACGCTTCAAGACCGTTGTTTGCGATCGTAACCGTTAAGCCGAGATCTTCCAAAGTACGCTTGATAAGCTTTTGGTTGATGATGTTGTCCTCTGCGACAAGAACGTTGGCATGGAACTTAGATGTTTTTGCATCGAATTTTTTACGGCTAACTTTCTTCGATTTTTTCGCATTGAAGTTGCCTGCGTTATAGTTTTCCAATGCAAGTTTTAGTTTTGTAGAGTTTAACGGCTCGTAAATCGTTTTAAAGATGTCGATACCCAACGAGTCGATTTTTCTCATATAGTACGATTTCGTTAGCAACATAAGCGCTTGCGGCAATTTAGAGTATTTTACAAGGTTCTCTTCATCCGTATAGTCGTAATCGATATAGATCAAATCGTAACTGACTTGGCGTTGGAGAGTTTCAAGCTCGTGAATATCTTTGAAAAGGGTATAGCTAACACCGTAATAATCGAGATATTCGCGTAGATACACCTCTTGGCGTTTTGTTTTATGAGGACTTTCCAAAATAAGAGCGTTGAGGTTCGAGAAAGCACCTTTAGATTTTTCGTTAAGTGTTTCAACCTCTTCAAAATCAAGCGTAAAGAAGAAGGTAGTCCCTTCTCCGGGTTCGCTATGCAGATCAAGATGCCCGCCCATAAGCTCGACGAAACGGCTTGAGATCGTAAGACCAAGACCGGTTCCTCCGTATTTACGCGTAATAGAGGTGTCTGCTTGGGAGAATGCTTCGAAGATTCTTGCTTTTTGTTCGCTTGTTACCCCGATACCGCTGTCTTGGATCTCGAAACGTACACGGGTGATACCGTCTTGATTTGAATCGATTTTGCGTATATCGACATTGATGGAACCTGCACTACTTGTAAATTTAACCGCGTTGGAGAGAAGGTTGATAATAACCTCTTTGATTTTGGTCGGATCCCCTTTGATAGGATGTTCAAGTTCAGGATCGACAAAACAACCGAGGTTGATATGTTTTTCGCTCGCGCGAACCGCGTACACCTCGACGGCACTTTCAAACTCTTCGATCGGATTAAAGATGATATCTTCGATTTCGAGTTTGTTGCTTTCGATTTTAGAAAGGTCAAGGATATTATTAATAATTTCAAGAAGGTTTTCGGAACTTTTCTCGATAATCTCGACGAACTCTTGTTGCTCCTCTTTAAGCCCCGTATCTTTAAGAAGTTCCGTAAACCCGACGATACCGTTGAGCGGCGTACGGATTTCGTGAGACATGTTGGCAAGGAACATAGATTTTGCTTCACTGGCTTCTTGTGCCGATTCTTTATCTTTTCTCGTTTGTTCAATAATTCTCTCGAGAAGGTCGTATGCTTCCGCCGTACCTTCCGCAGTATGAAGATTGATACTGAGGTTTTGCGTATCGGTCTCTTTGGTATCTTCCGCAACACGTTTAAGAACCTCTTCAAGGTTTTTAATGTTTTTGGCAATTTCGTTCGAGAGAAGATAACCCAATAATCCCAAGATGATAGATACGAACCAGATACTAAGCGCTATACTGAGGATTTGGAGTGCATTTGCTTGCACTTTCTGTGCTCTTGCATCTAGGGCATGCAGCAAAACGTCTTCGGCTTCGGTAAGGATGTTTGTTTTTTCCGAGAGCATTGTAAACCAGATACCCGGATCGGTTTCATATTCGCCGCTTAAGCCTCCGGCTAAAACAGTTGATCTTTCCGTGTTTATATCTTCAAAAAGCTCAACGGTGTCTTCGTTTTCAAAAAGTTTCTTGAGGTTTTGATGCGTCAGGGGATTTCTCACCGATGAATAGCTGATAGAATCGGCTTTTGCCATAATCCCCATCCATCGGTTCATATCCGTATCTTCCATCTCTTGTGCACTAGAAATCATGTAGGAGACTAGGTCACGCTCCGAAGCGGTAAACTCTTTTGCTTTGATAAGGGAAAGATACGCGTAGGAAAGTTCGTTGATCTCTTGATCGATTTGGTTTTTCGTGATATCTTCAAGCTGGCTAATCGCTTTGTGTAATCCGCCTCCGTAAACTTTTTCGTAAATAGAGATAAAGTCGCTTTGCCCTTTGTCGACAACCGCTCTTACTTTAACGATTTCGTTCATGGTTTTTTGGATATATTTGCTGTTTTCAAGCGCTTCTGCTTGTGAACTTTCTTTTGTAAAATTGGTTGCATCGTTGATCGCGTTGATATATGCGCTAAATTTCTTGTCGACGATTTTACGTTGTTCACTCAGAGATTTACGAATGTTTGTGGAAGAGTTTCCAAGATACATAACGGTCATACCCCTCTCGCGAGAGATATTTCCGATAAGATCGTTCAGATATTTATTTTCCGCAAGCTTATCTTGTAGGGTTTGTGCCGATGCATAATTAGAGTACGACTCGTACACGTAATAACTTGCAAGTGCAAACAAAATAAAGATAGGAAAAAGACTGATCAGCCTTAGTCTGTTTTTTAATCCTAACTGCATATTAATCCTCTATACTTGAAATCATGGCAAGTTTGCTATTGATACTGTTTATCGTATTTGTCACGCTATGTGCATCGTCCGAGGTGATGATCGCTTCAAGGTCTTTAGAGATATCGTTAAGACGCATATTATCGCTCATCCCCTTTAGATTGACGGCTATTTTTTTCCACATCTGCGGATCGTTGTTGACCACCGCAGTATCGAGCGCTTTCATAAGGTGTGAACTTTCATCCATATAGTTTTGGAACAGTTCGTTAAAACTCTCCTGATCGAGCCCGATCTCCCTAGCGGCAGAGAGTTTGTTATAGTTTACACTTGCAGTCGGCGTCGGATTTTTTGTTACAGGAGCGGGTGTTTGCGCTTCAAGAACAAAATCATCCTCTTTAAAGTCCAAATCTAAAGGTGTTTCTTCTACCGTAGCATTAGGTGTATTCGGAATCTCCTCTTTAAAGCTCGGTTCGCCGAAAGCATCATCGAAGTTATAGTCGTCGTCTGCCAATTCGGGCACGTTTATTTTCGAGGGGACGTCTGCATCCGTAACATTACCGACCTCTTTTGGCTCAAAGCTGTCCATATACAAATCATCTTCTATATCGTAAGAGGATGCCGTTTCCTCCAACGGTGCAGAAGGCGCAACTTCAAGCGGCTCTTCTATTTCGAATTCGGGGGTAGTTTCCATAGAGACCGCAGGTTCTTCTTGGAAGGTTTCTTCGATTTGCGGAGCTTCAAAAAAGTCGTCGGTTTCTGCGACTTCGGCTTCTTGCACAGGCGCTTCTGCGACCTCTTCACCCGAGAGCTTTGCGATAATTTTGTAGAAACGGTTGAGATTGAGGCTTATAACGTTAATATCGGATGCCGTGTTGATGGTAACGAGAACATTAAAAGCGTCCTCTATGCGTAAATTCGCCGCTACCCCTTTGAGTTTGTGAGAGAGTACGCGAACATTGTCGATATCGTTCTCATCGAGCGATTTGTAAAGAGGCTCTTTGAACTCATTGGCTTGAGCGATAAAGTCTTGGATAAACTCTTCAATGAGATCGATAGGAAGTCCGAGCTCTTCGGATGCTACTTTAGGATCATACACGTAGGTGTTGTCAAAATCATCGTCTACTGCTGCTGCAGCTTTAGGTTTTGCTTTGGGTGCAGCCGCTTTTGCTTCTGGCTGCGGCGTTTCGATTGCTTCTTCGGCTAATTCTTCCAAGTCAAGTTTAAAATCGTCTTCCAAATCAACATGAAGCGGTTTTGTTTCTTCTGCTTTTTGAGGCTTTGCGGTTTCTGCAAAAAGTTCTTCAGCCTCTTGCGGAAGGGTGATCGGAGCGATCTCCTCTTGCGGATAACTCTCTTCTTCGACTGTTTGAGGCGTCGTAAACATATCTTCATAGCCGCTGTCGTAAGGATCATGCATCACATTCGGAGATTCTTTATAAACAGGCGTTGCGACCTCGGGCTCTATCGATTGGGGTTTTGGCGAAGGTGTTTGGATCGGTGCTATGAACGCCTCTTCTTCCTCCTCCTCGGGCTCGGGTGCTATGAATGCAGGTGTCTTTTTGAGCGGTCGCGCCATAAGATCGCCCGAGATTTGCTCGTTCTCTTGTTGGGTTAAAGCTCTAAGACCGTTGAGCCGGATAATATATGATTTTTTCGTCGGATTTTGCACGAGGTAGATCGTTTCTATATCAAGAACCGCCTTATAGTTTTTTCCTTTGGCATTGATGATCACTTTTGCATCTTCGTTGCTTTCGGCACAAGCGATAAAATCGATCCAATGCACGTGTTTAAAGTTGTGGATATAACCGGGTGATTTGACAAACAGATCCGCGAAATCGGCAGACTCTTGTAGAAGTTGTTCCAAGTTACTGTAGCCAAGCGCCTCCACATCGTTTTTATCGATACCTATAAACTCTTTTTTATGGTTGTAAATTAACATTTTTTTCGATCCTTATGCTTGTGTTTCTAACATTTTGTTGTAGAGCTCTTCGTTCTCTTTTATATCTTTGCGCGATGCGGTTTTTTGAGCGGAAATATAACCTGTGACTTGCATATGTTCATCGAGGATAGGAAGAATTTCGGCATCAACCCAGTAGTATAAACCGTCTTTTCTTAAATTTTTAATGAGCCCGTTCCAAGCTTGTCCCCCTTTGATGGTTTCCCATACTTTTTGAAACAACGCTTTTGGCATGTCGGGATGTCGTATTATATTGTGGGGCTTTCCTATAAGTTCGTTGACCGAATAGCCGGAAACCTCGCCGAACTTCCTATTTGCATAGGTAATCACACCCTCACTGTCCGTCTGGCTTATGATCACCCTTCCTTCAAACGTATATTCCTTATTCACAGGTGTCGGTTTGCTCATTAATTACCTCAATTGTATAAAATATAGAACTATAATCGTCACAAATATATCATAATATTTTGAAGAAAAACTTATTTGTAAATATTTTTAATCGTTTTTGCATCTTTTTTATTTAAAACTTCGCTAATTGCATCAAAATCGGCGCTTCGAAGAGCTTCAAAAGTACCGAAATGGTTGAGCAGTTTTTTGATCTTGGCATGTGATATCCCTTCGAGTGAGAGGAGTTTGCTTTGTTGATCTATTTTGAGTTTTGTTTTTTTATGAAATGCAAGGGCATTGCGATGGGTTTCGTCGCGTAGTTTTTGAATCCATTGCAGCCTTTTATCACTGTTTTTTAGCTTGAACGTTTCCTCTTTCGTATAGACGATATCGTCGGCTTTTCCTTTTGCACGGTGGGCTTTGGCATCGACCTTTTCTTTTGCGATTGCTATAACGTCGAGTGTGACGCCGCAGGAATCTAAAATGTCACATGCCAGCTTGAGCAAAGTACGACCGCCGTCGATTACCCACAAATCGGGAGGGGGATTTTTTCCGAAGCTCTCTACACGCCGTGTGAGAAGCTCTCTCATTTGCGCGTATTCATCCTTGGCATGGAGATGGTAGGTGCGGTAGCTTTTTTTGTCGAATTTTTTATTTTCGTAAACGATCATGGAGCCGACCGTGGCTTCCCCTGCCATGTGGGAATTGTCAAAAGCTTCAACGCGCTCCGGAAGAGCTTGAAGAGTAAAAAGCTCCCGAATCTCTTGAAGAATTGCCGTTTCCTCTTTTGGGACCTGTTGCCGTAAAAGCTCGTGCGCATTGAGAAGGGCAAGCTCTACGATGTCTTTCTTCTTTCCTGTTTTGGGTGTTTTGAGGGTTGCTTTTTTGCCGAAAAGAAGCGTAAGG
>Ga0265294_10007526_pt1 | contig 12869 bp, 11 predicted proteins | sample MunlanPumphouse3_FD_192504 | JGI IMG/M metagenome (GOLD analysis project Ga0265294, IMG submission 192504) | Groundwater microbial communities from a municipal landfill in Southern Ontario, Canada - Pumphouse #3 | ecosystem: Environmental > Aquatic > Deep subsurface > Groundwater | place... | reverse complement strand
AAATGGATTAAACTTTTAAATGATAACAACGTTAGTTGGATTAATTGGTCTTTTTCATATAAAGAAGAGGTTTTCTCTTTCTTAAAACCTAATATTGTAATAGATGATTTAAATATAGAAGAAAACTTATCACCAACAGGATTACTAATAAAAGAATTATTACTTAATTAATAAATTAAATGAAAATAACAGTCATAAATGACTGTTATTTTTTTACATCAAATTGGTCGGGGTGACAGGGTTCGAACCTGCGACCCCATGGGCTCAAAAATTTAAAAAATGCACACAACTACAAATGGCTTGATATAGGGGTTTGTAGTTATTTTATTTCTACAAAAACGAGAGCTTGACAGTTACTTTACAGTTACCCCCAGGGACGTATAGGAAACCAGGGAAACCAGGGAAAACTACAATTTGCTTTTAGCAAGTCCAAACTGTTCTATAGCATTTCTTTTTTGATTAGGTAAAATATGTGAATAAGTGTCTAAAGTCATTGATATACTAGAATGTCCTAGAATCTCCTGGACATGTTTAGGGTGGATGTTAAATTCAAGGGCTCTAGTTGTAAATGTGTGTCTTAATGCATGAAATTTAATATCAGGAATATTCAAATCAGATAAGATTTTATGAAATCTTTTAGTATAGTTTTTAGGATCCATAAAAGTACCCCTAGAACTAGGAAACAATAAATCATTATCGATATTTAAATGATAACTCTGTTTATAAATTTCTAACATTTGTAGATCTGAATCTAGCAAAGGAATAATACGAATACTTGATTTAGTTTTAACATCATGTAGTTCAAGATGGCTAGTATATTTATTTAAACCTATTACATTAACACAACGACTAAGGCTTTTGTTAACGGATAATGTTTTGTTGTTAAAATCAATATCAGTCCATTTAAGACCAAGAAGCTCTCCTACTCTAAGACCAGTATTTAGAGTAAGTTTGATTCCAACACCATAGACATCATTACTTAAATATTCAACTAACTTTTTTTCATCTTCAATAGAAAGAACTGATACAGAGGGTTTTGTTCTTTTTGGTCTTGTAGTATTCTCATCGGGATTAGATGAAATAATTTTATCCAAATTTGCTTGTTTTAGTGATTGAAATAAAATTATGTGTGCATGCTTAATGGATGTTCCAGAAAGTCCAGCATTCTTCATTTTATTATAAACCTCTTGAATATGACTACTTTTAAGAGTCTGTAATTTAATACCACCAATATTGGGAAGAATCCATTTGTTTGCTATAGTATAATACCTGGTATAGGTATTAGAAGTTACAGCATTTTTTTTATATGTTTCTAGCCAATTTGTCGAAAAATTATTTAATCGCAAAAAAATCCATAAAATGATAAAAAAGTTGATGGTTTATTTGCTTTTTAAAGAAAAAAATTATATAATTATATATATAAAATTAAGAACGACAAACTAAATTATGGCAACATACCTAGCATAGTTATAACCACAAGTGCAAACAAGTATTTTTTTACTAGTTGAAATACACTTAAAACATATACAAACAGCAATATCATTTTCATCTATGATAAGATTGTTAGCATTTCTAGTTAAAAGATCATGTTGGAGTAATAGATTAGAAGTAAGGAATTCAAAATCCTTTTTTGATAGAACTATAGTTTCTAATATTTTTATATATAGGTTAATTGTAGAATTTGATTTGCTCATATAGAGTTTTTCTATTTCGTATATATTTTTAGCATTTCTAACAAAACGTGCAGTTGTCAATAAATATACACCTCCTAACACTTGGTGTGTATTTAACCTTAATTATTGGTAGATTACAAGTATATAATAGTTTTTTATGTGCTATTAAGAAAAGAATATAGATAAAGTAGCATAAGGGAGGATTTTATGATAAATAAAGAAGCCACAGCAAGGATAAAAATAAATAAATTATTGGAAGAAGCTGGCTGGAGATTTTTTGATAACAAAGATGGAAATGCTAATGTTAGCTTGGAATTAAATGTTAAAATAAAACAAAGTGATATAGATGCTTTAGGTGAAAATTTTGAAAAGTCTAGAAATGGGTATGTAGATTATTTGTTGTTAGATGAATATGGGTATCCTTTTGTTGTTGTAGAAGCTAAAAAAGAGGAAATTCATCCTCTAAATGCAAAAGAACAAGCTAGAAATTATGCCAATGAGCTAAAAGTTAAATATGTTATATTAACTAATGGAAATATGCATTATTTTTGGAATTTAACAAAAGGTAATCCTGAAATGATAACTACATTTCCATCTTATGAATCATTAAAAACAAGTAAAGCATTAAATACAGATACATCATATTTAGTAAAAGAGAATATAGATGAATATTATGTTGCAATGTCTCAAGAGCCAACTCTTACTGAAACGAGTGCATACAAGTCGGGAGATAAAAAAATATTATTTGATTATTGCATAGATAAAGGGTTAAGAGTATTAAGATCATATCAACTAAAAGCTATAAAATCATTGCAAAATGCTGTTAATGAAGGCAAAAACAGATTTCTTTTCGAAATGGCAACTGGCACAGGTAAAACTTTAACTAGTGCAGGGGTTATAAAATTATTTATAAGAACAGAACAAGCACATAGAGTATTATTCTTAGTGGATAGAATAGAACTTGAAAATCAAGCAAAAAAAGATTTAGATAGATACCTTTCTAAAGATGGAATAAGAGTAGTAGTATTTAAAGAGAACAAACAAGACTGGATATCAGCAGAGGTTGTAATAAGTACAATACAATCATTTACTAGTAATAATAAATATCAAAAGTTATTCAAGCCAACAGATTTTGATTTAGTTATAAGTGATGAGGCACATAGATCTATTGGTGGAAATTCAAGGGCTGTATTTGAATATTTTTTAGGATATAAGTTAGGACTTACTGCTACACCGAAAAATTATTTAAAAGGGACAGAGAATGCCACTAGGCAAAAAACACAAAGAGATATAGAAAAAAGGATGCTTCTAGATACATACCATACATTTGGATGTACACCAGGTAATCCTACATTTAGTTATACTTTATTAGATGGCGTGACAGATAAAATATTAATAAATCCAACTATAGTAGATGCTAGAACAGATATAACAACACAATTATTATCAGATAAAGGATTAGAAATAAACGCAGATGATGATGATATTGAAGTTGTAGTTAGAAATCAAGAAGGAGATTCAAAAATAGTATTTAAAGAGAGAAGCTATGAAAAAGAGTTCTTTTCAGATTCTACAAATATAACATTATGTAAGACATTTATGGAAAATGCCCTACGTGATCCGATATCAAATGAGATAGGAAAATCAATAATTTTCTGTGTTAATATCGAACATGCAAGAAAAATAGCAGAGATTTTGAATATAATGGCAGACAAGATTTATCCAAATAAATATCAATCAGACTTTGCTATGCAAATAACTTCAAATATTCCTGACAGTCAACAGATGACAATAAACTTTGCAAATAATAGATTGAGAGGTAAAACAAACTTCTTAGAAGATTATGAATCAAGTAAAAGTAGAGTAGCTGTTACAGTTGGAATGATGACAACAGGATATGATTGTCCTGATATATTAAATTTAGCCTTATTTAGACCAGTGTTTTCTCCATCAGAATTCATACAGATGAAGGGAAGAGGAACAAGATTAAATACTTTTAAATATGAAAATAGGGAAGTAAAAAAAGAAACTTTTAAATTGTTCGATTTTTTTGCAGTGTGCGAATATTTTGAAGAAAAGTTTAATTATGATGAAGTTCTTAAATTACCACAAATAACTAATGGAATTAAAGGTTTTGATGGCGGAGAAACAAGTATAATAGATGAAGTTATAAACAAAGGTATAGATGGAATTGTAAAAATGGATATAACTGAAGTAGATGAAGCTGGTATGAAAATTGACAGACAGTTCTATAATTCGTTTGAAGAGAAAATAAAAGTAGATCCTACAGCTCAAGAGTTTATAAAAAATAAAGATGCTCAGGGATTAGAATGGCATTTGAAACAAAATATATTAGATAAACCAAATGAATACTTCACAGTGAAAAAATTACAACAAGCAGTTGGATTAGATAGAAGATTGACGTTAAAAGAAGTGGTTGCTAAGATATTAGGATTTATAGACAAATTCAAGTCAAAAGGTGAGTTACTTGAAGATGAATTTGAAGATTTTAAACTATTACATAAAGAAGAGTTAGAACCTTATGCAGACAAAATATTAGACATAGAAGCTGTATTTCAAGCATACATTTTAGATTCAAATGTAAGGGCTAAGATGAAGAGTGGGGACTTTGCTTTTCTGATACATTCACCAATAGGTAAAAATTTAAAAAACATCTCAAATATTATAATAAGAGATAAACATTTAATAGAGTACATTCAAGAGTATGTATATGAAAGTGATATTAATTGTGAAAAATATAGTGCATAGGAGGAAAGAATGTTAGATTCTAAAATTAAGAAAATAATAGATACAGCAAGAGATATATTAGTAGGTAAAATACCTGCACCTAATACACAGGTAGAACAAATAACACTTGCTATGTTATATAAATTCATGGATGATATGGATAAAATATCAATAAATATGATGGGAGGGAAGGCATCCTTCTTTTCAGGGGAATTTGAAAAATATTCATGGAATGAAATAATGGCAAGTAAAGTAGGAGCACAGTTAAGATTTAATTTATATTCAGAAGCGATAGAAAAGTTTTATAGTCATCCTACGTTACCTCAAACATTTAGAGATATATTTAAGAATGCATCAATTCCATATAAAGACCCTGAAATATTAACTATGTTTTTAAAGGAAATAGATAAGATAAGTTATGATAATGATAGTGAAGTTTTAGGTGATGCTTACGAATATTTAATAAGTATTTTAGGATCTCAGGGGAATCTAGGACAGTTTAGAACACCAAGACATATTATTGACTTTATAACAGAATTAGTAGATCCTAAAAAAGATAGTACAATATTGGATCCAGCTTGTGGTACAGCAGGATTCCTTATTTCTGCATATAAACATATTCTAAAAGAAAATACAGATAAAGTATTAGGTGATAAATTAAATTATGATGAAAAAAGGAATGTTTTAAACAACATAACTGGTTATGATATAGAACCATCGATGATAAAAATAGCTGAAATGAATATGTTTTTACATGGATGCTAAAACCCCGATATATATGAATATGATACATTAACATCAGAAGATAAATGGGATGAGAAATTTGACGTAATTTTAGCTAACCCTCCATTTATGACACCAAAAGGTGGAATTACACCTCATAAAAGATTTAGCATAAAAGCTAATCGTGCAGAAGTTCTATTCGTAGACTATATTGCAGAACATTTAAAGAGAGAAGGCAGAGCGGGTATAATCGTACCTGAAGGAATAGTATTCCAATCTGGAACAGCATATAAGCAATTAAGAAAAACACTATTAGAAAATTCTTTGTATGCGGTAATTTCATTGCCATCAGGAGTATTCCAACCATATTCAGGAGTAAAAACGAGTATTCTTTTACTAGATAAGAAATTTGCAAAAGAAACAGAAAATATATTATTCTTAAAAGTTGAAAATGACGGTTATAGTTTGGGCTCACAACGAAAAGAAGTAGCTGGAAGTGATTTATCTAAAATAGTTAAATTAATTAAACAATATAGACAAACTAAAAAAACTGAGGAATCAAGTACTATAAACATTGTATCAAAGAAAGATATATTAGAAAGTGATGATCTAAGTTTAGTTGGAGATAGATATAAAAAGAGTATTAAGGCAAGCAAAAAAATAAAATATTTTAAAATAGAAGAAATATGTGATGTAGTGAAAGAAAAAACAAAAGAAGGAGTAACACCATATATTGAAATTGGTGATATTAACATTGATAAAAATGATTATGCTGATAAGGATAAACCTACAGTTAAAGGAGCAATAAAGGTACAAAAAAATGACATATTAATATCTAAAGTAAGACCTACGAGAGGCGCCGTGGCTTTAGCGAAAAATGATAGTAATGCATCTAATGCTTTTTGTATAATAAGAGCAAAGGACATAAATAAAATAAATATAAAATATATATATTTTAATATTTATAAAAATAGCAACTTTTTCGAATATTTAGGTGCTAATTCAAAGGGAGCAACATATCCTACTTGTTCAGATGCTGATATTCTTAATTACGAAATTCCAGTACCACCTATTGAAATACAAAATCAAATAGTACAAGAAATTGAACAATATCAGAAAATAATTGATGGAGCAAAACAGGTAGTAGAAAATTGGAAGCCTGTAATAGAGATAGCCCCTGAGTGGGAAGAGGTTGAGTTAGGAGAAATTTTAATAAGAAAGAAAGATAAAGTAGACCCAAGAAAGAAAGCCAAAGAAGAAGTTATTTATATAGGATTAGAAAATATTGAGTCTAATACAGGTAATTTGCAAGGTGAACTGACTAATAAATATAGTGAAATAAAAAGTATAAAGAATGTTTTTGAAAATGCTAATATACTTTATGGAACGTTAAGACCTAATCTTAATAAAGTTATATGTCCTAAATTTTCTGGTATTTGTTCGACAGATATATTGGTGCTTGAACCTATAAAAAATAATATAAAAACAGATTTTTATTGTTATTTTATGAGACAACAAGTGTTTAATGAACAAGTAATTAAAGGAGTTAGTGGAGCTCAATTACCAAGAGTATCATATGATTATATTAAAAATCTAAAACTACCATTTCCTAACATAGATGAACAAATACTTATATTAAATGGTATTCAAGAAGAGGAAAAAATAATTGTTCAAAACAAAAAAATAATAGGAATATACGAAGCTAAAATTAAAGAAAAAATAAATAAGATATGGAACGAGTAAAATATTAAGAAGATATATGGAGGGATTCCTATGGCAAATATTAATATAGAAGAAATGTATATAAAAATGAAACAAATAGACCCTGAGTATAAATGTCCTCACATTGACTATAGAAAAGACATATTGACTGCAGATACAGGAGACTTGGTTTGCAAATCATGTGGTGAATGTAGTTGGGGATGGAAGTTTAAAAAAGAAAGAGAAGAAAGAATAACAAAGTTGATAAGTGACTATAATGAAAAAATAAAACAGTAGTAGTTGTTATTATGAGGTGGAAAAAATGTTATACTCATTAAAAGGTAATAAAATAAAAGCGTTAAGAGAGAATGATTTTAGGTTAGAAAAAGAAATACAACATTTAGTAGAAACAAATATTGATTCTCTATTAGGGCTGAATTTTGTATCAACTGAATTTTCAATAAATAATTTTAGAATTGATACTCTTGGTTTTGATAAAGAAAACAATGCTTTTATAATAATAGAATATAAAAGAGGTAGAAATGAAAGTCTTATAGATCAAGGGTATACATATTTAAATATATTGTTAGACAGGAAGGCTGATTTTGTTCTTAAATATAACGAAATTTACGATACTAATTTAAGAATTAATGATATTGACTGGGCACAATCTAGGGTTATATTTATTTCACCAAAATTTACGGATTATCAGATTAAAGCGAATGACTTTAAAAATAATCCAATTGATTTAATACAAATAACAAGATATGAAAATGATATTATTGAAATGGATAAAATTAAAAAAAATAGCAATATTAGATTTGAAATAAATGGTGCAGATGATGACAACATAGTTAATAAAGTTGATAAGGAAATAAAGGTATACACTGAAGATGATCATCTAATAAAGCCTTCAGAAAAGATTAAAGAAGTCTATTACAACATAAGAGATAGATTATTAGAATGGGACAACGTTGAAATACAGCCAAAGAAACTATATATAGCTTTTAAAGGTGTGACTAATATAACAGATATAGAACTAAGAAGTAAAGATATGAAAATATTTATTAATTTAAAAAAAGGCGAGCTAGACGATCCAAAACAATTGGCAGTAGATTGCTCTGAAAAAGGTCATTGGGGAAACGGTGACTATGAAATAATAATCAAGGATGATAGTGAAATAGAATATATATTAAGTTTGATAAGACAAGCATTGAATAAAAACAAGAAATAGAATCTATAAAAAGAAGGTAGAGATATGTCTATTAATAAGATTATAATAGAAAATTATAAAAGGTTTAGAAAATTTAAATCAAATTTTAACAAAGATATTAACATTATTGTTGGAGATAATGAAAGTGGAAAAAGCACAATTTTAGAAGCAATTGAACTAGCATTAAATTCGCAAATCGGTGGCAAATATATACAATATGAGTTATCTTCATATTTATTTAATAATCAAGCAGTTGGAGAGTACTTAGACAAATTGGTGCAAAATACACCTATAGATTTACCCAAAATACTAATAGAAGTTTATTTAGAGGATAATATCGAATTTGTTCTTTTGAAAGGCACAAATAACTCTGAAAAAGAAGATGTTCCAGGAGTTGCAATTGAGATAGTTTTCGATGATGATTACAAAGAGGAATTACAAAAATACATACAAAATCCTAGTGATGTAAAAACTTTACCAATTGAATATTATACTGTAAAATGGTACTCCTTTTCAGGAAATGCAATGAAAATTGGTAAAGTTCCATTAAAGTTGATGTTGATAGATAATATGAACCAAAATAGTAATATAGGAATGGATAAATATATTTCAAATATATTTGAAAATACACTTACAAAAAATGAAAATATAGGTTTATCTTTGAGCTATAGAAAATTGAAAGAGTTATTTTCTAATGAACAAGATATAATTAAAATCAATGAAAAAATAAAGAGAAATAAGGAGATTACAGATAAAGATATAAACATTTCTGTAGATGTATCTGGTAAGACAAAGTGGGAAACTGCAATGTCTCTATATGTTGACCAAGTACCATTTAAATATATAGGAATGGGGGAACAAAACTCAATAAAAATGAAAATGGCACTAAATGCAGAAATGCATAACAGTAATTTAATTATGATAGAAGAACCTGAAAATAATTTATCATTTTCAAATATGAATAAATTAATAAAAAACATAGAAGAAAAATGTAAAAATAAACAGTTAATAATTAATACACATAGTACATACGTTGCCAATAAATTAGGTTTGGATAAAATATTAATATTAAATTCTGATAAAATTTTGATGATGAATGAAATCACTGATGAAACACAGGATTATTTTAAGAAAATACCAGGATATAATACGCTAAGAATGATATTATCTAATAGAGCAATATTAGTTGAAGGAGCATCAGATGAACTTATTGTGCAAAAAGCATATATGAAAAAATATAGTAGATTGCCTATTGAAGATGGAATTGATGTTATATCTGTTGAGGGATTAGCTTTTAAGAGATTCCTAGAAATAGCTAGTAAGATAGAGAAAAATATAACTGTACTAACAGATAATGATGGAAAAATAGATTCACTAAAGAAAAAGTATGAAGATTATATCGACAAGTATACTTTCATTAAGATAAGTTATTGTTTAGATGAAACTTTAGTAACTTTGGAAGATACGCTAGTTGAATGTAATGATTTAAATGTATTAAATGGAATATTAGGAAAAAAATTTGTAAATAAAGAAGAATTGAATAACTATATGAAAAATAATAAAACAGAGTGTGCACTTAAATTATTTGAAACAGAGGCGGAACTTGTATTTCCGAAGTATATAGAAGATGCAATATAATGAGTTTGTTATAGCCTCAGCAGGGGCTGGAAAAACTAATGACATAGTAGAACGAGCAATGAATTATAAAGATAAAAAATTGCTCATTACTACCTATACGTTAGAGAATGTGAAAAATATAAAAGAAAAATTTTTAAATATAAACGGATTCATTCCTTCTAATGTTGAAATAATGTCATGGTTTTCATTTTTATTACAGCATTGTGTTAGACCTTATCAAAACTTTTTATGCACAAGAAAAGCAGATGAAATAAAGTTTACAAATAAAAATGCTAATTTTTATATTAAAAAAGATGATTATGAAAGGTACTATTTTTGTGATAATAATACAATATATAGTGAAAAATTATCAGAATTTGCATTTAACAGTAATCTTAAATCTAGCGGTAAGGTTATATCAAGACTAGAGAAATGTTTTGATTATATTTTTATTGATGAAGCTCAAGATTTAGCAGGATATGATTTGAATTTTATAGAAGATATATTAAACTCAAATATAAAAATGCTTATTGTGGGAGACAGCAGACAAGTTACATATAAAACCAATAGATCTAGGAAAAATAGTAAACTTAACAAAGATATGCTTGAATGGGCAAGCTATTTAGAAAGTGTAAAGAAGTGTATACTTATTTATAAAAATATATCTTTTAGATGTAATCAACAAATATGCGATTTTGCAGATTTGTTATATCCTAATATGCCAAAGACTGAATCTAAGAATATGCAAAAAACTGACCATGATGGAATTTTTTGTATTTCTAAAGAACAATTGAATGAATATTGTAGTAAGTATAATCCAACTATATTAAGATACGATAAAAGAACTATTGTTGATGAAAAACTTAACGTTATTAATATAGGATTATCAAAAGGAATAACATATGATCGTATAGTAATTATGCCAACAAAGTCATTTGCAGATTTCTTTAAGAATAAAGATTCCGCAAAAGTCACATCAAAAGAAAAATTATATGTAGCAATAACTAGAGCAAAATATAGTGTTACATTTGTTATTGATTAATTTCCTGAATTTCAGAAAAAAAGTATGATGAAAGAAGATATTAAAAAAAGTTTAACTTACAAACTTCGACAAAAGGTTAACATAAAAAATGATATAATTATATTTGGTCGGAGGTAAAAATGTTAAAATTAAATGAAGAAAAAAAGAAGTTAGAAGACATGATAGAACAAAATAAGAGTTATAAAGAAATATTAAAACAAAGTCAGATAGTGGACAAGTGTATAATAGATTATTACTGTGAAGATAACATATATATAGTAATATAAAATATAGCATCAAAAGAGGAGTGAAAAGATATGAAAGGTTTGTTTTCGGAAAAGTTTGATATTGAAGCTTCAAAAATAGAAGAATATGGTGCTATAAATATATCGTTAGTATGTGATATTCCTTTATTTATTGATCCTTTATTAATATTTAATAGTAATAATACAGAATATAAAGAACTACATAAAAGTATTATAAAATATTTTCATTTTTTAGCAACTAAAGCAAATAATAATTTAACACAAGCAGAGATAAAAACGTGGTTTACTTTTAAAGAAGTTTGTAATAATTGGCTTGGATATTCATTAGAAGGCAACAAGGGTTCTGCATTAAATATGAAATTTGCTAACATATTATATAAGAACATAAGGTTTATCTTAGAAAATAATAATATTACCAAAGGGATACATGCTGAAAAAATAATGCTATTATATGATGGAAGTGGTAAAGATAATATAAGTGATATGATAGTTAATTTAATAAAATCTTTTTTGTGTAGTTATACTGAAAAATTTGCAAAAGAATATTTGTCAAATAATAATTGCAAAGATATTATTGTAGAAAAAGTCGAGTTTAACTATGAAACAGAAAGTTTTATTTCTAAAGAATACTATTTACCATATATAATAAATGAAAAAGGCAAAGAAGAATATATTTTATTAACACCGAAAGATATTTTAAGAGAAGAAGAACCTTCGATAAATAGAAGAGATTTTTATACTAGAAATGAAACGGTAAGAAATTCAATTGATAATGATGTTTTAAGAGTACAAGTGGATAATTATATACAAAAAGCTGTTTTGAATTATGAGCAAGAAATAAAAAAGTCAAATAAAAAAATAAAAGAAAGCGATATAAACAAGATAAAAATAGGTGCTTTTGATGATATGGTTAAGGAAAACCCAATTATATATGATTATTATATTAGATTAAGGGAAAATGAAGTAGAAGAAACTAAAATCAAATGTTTAACAGAAGTTAATGAACAATTAGAAAAATTAATAATAAGAGCCGAAAGAATTAGTGTTCAATTCAAAGAATTAGGATATAATCCTTCAAAGAATATTACAGCAAGAGAAGAATCTAAATATAGAATTGAATTTTTTAAACATATTATTGAAGATTGTGATGGATATAAAATCCTATATTATAAAGATAAACGTATAGCAAAAGAAGATGATTTAAACAGAATGTTTAGACTTGTTTGGGCGGATACAGATTTCAAACAAAGTTATGATGCAAATAATGGTAGGGGTGAAGCAGACGTTGTTGTATCAAAGGGAGTTAAAAATCAATGTGTTGTAGAATTTAAATTAGCAAGTAATTCGAAGTTGTCTACTGTATTCAAACAAGCGGATGTTTATTGTAAAGCTAATGATTGTTTAGAAAAATTAATAGTTATATTTTACTTTACAGAATCAGAATATATAAAAACACAAAATATGATTAATAAATTTAATTTTGGAAACTTAATTGATAAAGAAATATTTCTAATAGATTGTAGAAATGATAATAAGATAGCAGGTTCGAAAGTTAAATGAAAGTATAAATTAGATATAGTGAAAAACATAAATGACTACAAAACTCTTGCCTTGCAAACTTAATATTGAATAGTTATTTGACAGTTACAATACAGTTACCCAGGGGGAAACAGGGGAAAAGAGGGACACCAGGGAAAACTTTCTACACAAATTAAGGGTAAAAAATAAGCTTGATATTAACCATTAAATGGCTAAATATCAAGCTTTTATTGCATTTGCATGGTCGGGGTGACAGGGTTCGAACCTGCGACCCCATGGTCCCAAACCATGTGCGCTACCAACTGCGCTACACCCCGATTTAACCAATGCTTATATAGTATAGCACGGGTTTTTTATTTTTGCAAGTA
>Ga0265294_10007525_pt1 | contig 12870 bp, 20 predicted proteins | sample MunlanPumphouse3_FD_192504 | JGI IMG/M metagenome (GOLD analysis project Ga0265294, IMG submission 192504) | Groundwater microbial communities from a municipal landfill in Southern Ontario, Canada - Pumphouse #3 | ecosystem: Environmental > Aquatic > Deep subsurface > Groundwater | place... | reverse complement strand
GAAAAACTCTTTGATTCTAACTTGTTTATGTTTTTTAACAGATCTTCTCTCGTTTTAAATTCAGATGGTTTGTGTGAACGGAGTTTTAATCCTAATCTTGATAAAAACCCGTTTTGAAAATAATTTTTAGCATAACCATCTTCTGTGAAATAGTTTTTCAATAGATTTTTAATATTACTATCAAATACATCATAATTTGATACCCATACTTTACCATCTGTTGTTATTTTAACATCCAGACCATGAGATAAATTAAATACTTCGAACATCTTTCTTTCTTGTTTGGTTTTTGGAAGTGCATTACTTATGAAATCTACTGATTTTCCTGGCAATGCTACACCCCTGTAATCGAAATATTCAGAAATAGATTTTCTATCTAAATAAGACAATCCACTCCAATTTTTAATATATATTATGTTTGTATCTGTAAGACCCATACTCAATCTAGGAAGGATATTTAATAATGCCATATGAGTATCGCTAAGACCGAATATATCTCTACCAGCACTTACTTCGATCTGATATGCTCTTTGTAAAATGTTCTTGCATTCATCCCCAGCAATTCCTGCCTCCATATACCTCTTACATGCAAAAACAGTTCTAGGATTGATGGGTGAATATGGTGTTCCAGCTTTGTGTACCACCAACAGATCATTCTGTTTCATAGTAATCACCCATATTATTGGATATCATGAAACACAAAACCTTTTGAAGAATATCCAATCTAGATGATGTTTTACGGAGTTCATCATCTGTATAATTATAATCATATTTTTTCATAAGATCTAACACTGTTTCGTATCTATCAACCGATTTTTCGATTGCATATCGTACTATAAATAAGGATAACCCATCGAATTCTTCAGACAGATTGTATAAAAATTTCCCATCTACACTACTCTTTTTTATATCTGACACCAAATCAGATATAAAAATATCGAAATCTGCCCTCTGTTTGCTTGGGTCGTGTTTCGATATCACTATATCAGTGATGGAAAGACTACAAGAATTGTCTTCTAAACTTTTCTTTATATCTTTCAGTCTTTTCTTCAAATCTTCTGTCATTTATACCAACAAATATATATGTATTCACAAATTAATTGTTACATTTATTAAAAGGTTCGGAATTTTTAACAGCATCTATAATTAGCTTTCTTCGTTTATATTTATTAGAAGTATTCCAGTTTTTATATACTATAAAATTATAATTATGTGTTTGTGCTATTTTATATAATACGGAATCCTGTTTTCTTACACGATAATCTTTAAGGATCCATGATATAGACATTCTTGGAATACCAGTCTCATTAGATAGTATTGTTATACTCACTTCATTATTTCTATGTTTAGAAGCCCAAGATAAAAGAACGATACAGTGGTGTTTCATTATCACACGTTGTTTGTTGGATAATTTATTATAAGGTACGAAATTTTTGAATCCCCCACCGTGCTTCTTCACATCAGTATTCTTTTTGTTTGGATCCCATATCACATTATCATATTCATCCATATTAAATACACCTATTGTTTAAGATTGATCAACTTTCTCAAATGGAGAAACGATGTAGCACCACACATTATACATCTTTCTGGTGGAAAATCAACCATCATTTTATATCCACAAACTGGACATGTATATGGCCTATTTATTGGGATGGTTATTCCCAATTGATCGCGTACTATTTTTTGCCACGGTACTTTGTAAGATATATCTCCTATATCTTGTTTTCCAAGGTGTCTTCCCTTTGCATAATCTTTAGGATCTTCTGCTATGGAATTTTTTATATTTCGTTTTTTATATTCTTCGTTGATTCTTTTATCCCAATAATCAATCAGTTCTTGAGGAACATTTTCACCATATTTCTTTTTGAGAGCTGTATATAATGCGTCTTTGTCATCTTTGATCAAGATATCACTCGGCATCAGTATAAAAGCGTTCAAAATCTTCTTTAGTTATTATTTTTCTTATACCGTTAGGGCATAAGATTACATAATCCCCCTTTCTACCAAAGCCAACCGAATGTGGTGATGTTGTTCCATGATACCCCGCATCAAACCAAGGGGCTGTGCTTAAAATAACATGTTCATCCTTGTCTAGCACATACGCTTCTACATAATCCTTCTTTTTATACCGTTTTATATTTTCCATTTTATCACATCAATGAAATAATATAAACAGTATAGAAATTACTACTATATAAAGGTTTCTAAATATATTTGAATATATCAATTATCGGATATTCTTGGAGCTATTACTATTTCAGCCCCGAATGTATCATTTGACGTGAACAACCGACAGGGGTAATTTACACCCATTTCGATGGTCAAATCATCGAAAGATGCCATGGATCTAAAGCTCTTTTTGAACATATCGGCATCGAATCTGGAATGTATCTCATCTTCTAGTATGATAATATCACCATTCACACACTCTTCATCTAAATCTATAGATGTGTTTCTATCTCTATCTGAAAGATTAAAAGATACTTTACCTTCAAGAACATTTATTACAACATCTTTATCGGATGTTGCTTCTTCTTTAGATAAAACCATATCAATAAGTCCTACACCATTCTTATTAAGATGAAACTTCAATGGAAAGTTAAACTTATGCTTCTTTAACATATATGGATCACTTGTTGGTTTTGGTACTGTTTTCTTAACCCCACCAATTATACATATTGTTTTTCCATCATCACTGTCCTTAAGCATAATATTTTTCTTGGTTTTAACAGAAATATCCTTTATATTCTTGAGATCCTTTGTGAACATAGATGTTTCTAATACATCGTCACCCGAATAATCAACGGGTATGAAGATTACTTCGTATGCCGCAGTTTTTGCTTCATCTAACCCTCTTACATGTACCTTCCCGTCTTCGATATGAAATAATATGTAATCTTTTCTGAAAAAATCAGAATCTATAATAGATAATATATTACTGATACAGTCACCCGATAACTCCATTGTATATCCCATATAATCACTTACTCCCGTTTATTCGCTCTAATGTTCTGGCAATTTTATAACAAATTATAGAATTATACTTGGATTCGAACTCCTTAACACCCATTTCTCTTATTATTATGTTTTCTATATATTTTACAGCACTAAGAGCCATATAATAATCCATTATAAGAACCACTACATGATCCGACAACTTATCACGGTCTTTGTCGGACATGATATCTAAGATATCCATTGATACGTTGGTGGCTGTTGTAGATAAATCACTTAAATATATTGTAGATAATAACATGTTATCCATATCGTTGTCTTTATCTAACCATTTTGTATCGTATTTGTAGTTAAATACAGACAACAACTGAGGATTGGTGTTAGATGTTGATAACAATTCATCCCACATGAAATTTAATTGATGTAACATGATTCTTACATCTACGAATTCGTCTATGAGTTTGTCTATATCTCCCCTTCCTCTGGCGAACTTATTTATTTCTTTATTAATTTCAAAGATCTCTTCACTCAACTGTAGAAGCTGTTTTTTACATCCGTATGTTTTTAAGATATCTTTAAAAATAGAAGAATTATTGAATAAACCGATTTCGGTTGCCATGTTAATACTCCTCATCCATCATTGATTCCAATTTATTATATATGTTTTCTACAGAACAACCTGGAAACAGATCAGCCAACCCTGGAACACCCCTACTGGCTTTCATATGCTTTTCTATGAATTTTTTAGAAATATCTTCTGAATGAACCATGTGTTCTAAAGGTATATTTGTTCTGAAGCTCTTATATATTGCTTTAAATTTATCAATCCCCTCTTTATCAATCAACTCTATCATATCTATAGCTTTTATTTGCTCTTCTAGTACATTTTTGTTTTTAACTAATTCCGATTTACATTCCATCATTTTTTCGGAATATGCTTTTTCAATCAGTTTTCTCACCAGATCTGATCTATTTCTATAAGAACCATCGAGTTTTAAAATTAGATCTAATTCACTGATATGAGGAGAACCCAGATAGAAAGAGACATATTTTCCGTCATCAATCTCTTTCTCTCTAGACATTATACCACTTTAAATAGCTTTATTATATCCTTCCAGTCTTCATTCACCTGATAGGATAGCTCTCCCCTTTTCTTCAAAAGGTTCATCCTTACCATGGCTTTTATATGTGGTACAATTGTACTATCCCTGGTTCTATCAGAAATCATTCTAAAAATATCTGATATCTGAGTGAGTGTTATATATCCATCATTGTCCAGGTAATTTCCTGAAACAATGATGGTGAGAACCCTCTCGTATTCATCTACATTCTTTTTTGCCATGTAGAAAACACTCCCTAATTTCTGCCTTTCTTACCGCCAGCCTTGAAACAAGCATCAATAAGAGATGATGCGTCCTGTTTGCTTAGATCCTCTGGAGAATCTACACCAGATTGTGCCATAAACTCTTCAGCAATGGATCTTGCAACATCACCATTTTCACCATCTAGGAACTTGTTAACATACTTTAATTGATTTTTAGTTACATTTCCAGTCAGTTCCTTTGGTCCATCGTATACCTTCTTCTTAAAACCATCTGATGGTGCAGACTTTTCAGCCGGAACATACCTATTCTCACTCTTGGTGAATTTAGAACCAGCGTTAGCCTTTACATCTGCAAATGACTTGAACCCTTCGAGCTTTACACCATCGGTGTCCCAAGTTATAATACCAGGAATTTCAAGACCCGCGCTCTTCGCAAAAGCGATCATGGTTGTGTTCACACCTGCTGCAAGTGCAGACTCTTCAGTGTAGTATTCCTTCATTCTCTGAACAACCTTCTGATAAACATCACAATAAATATCAATCCAGTCGTCAACATGCACCTTTGTTAGATTATAGTCGTTTGTGTATACCATTTGTAACACCTTTTCTTCTTGAGAAGGTATATGTTATACTAGTATATATACATATCTATTCTACTAAAGAACTTTCTTCAAAATCGGTTCCAACACTAGATTTCATAATGACCTTAGATATTCTGATCTTCGTTACTGGTGTGGGATTATCTTCATCCACATATTGCTTTTTTATGTATATTTTAACGACCTGTGCATCATCTTTATACAGCCCGTATGGATTGTACTTATTTTGTTCGGTTTTTGTAAGAGAATCTAGACATGCCCTAGCCAGTTTATCTACATCGCCAGTACCCAAAACAGTAGGCATCTGTCTTTTAACTGTTTTTCCTTTTTCTATATAACACACTATATCTAATATATATCCTATTTCGTTGTTATCAACATAGAAAACTTCATGGAATTCCTTACAAGCATCACGCACCAGTTTTCTGAATTTAACTATCTCAGATGAATGAGCGTGTACCTGATTATATTTTATTTTTCCAGTTTTTGTTTTAACAGGATATGTGTTTATAGATCCCTGTGTGGGACATTGCATAGGAATGGTGAGTTCTACGGTTTTCATTCTCTACACTCTACTAGATCGTATAGTTTATTCTTAATGGTTTCCATTCTTTCCTCTATAGTTCCTGTTAATGTCATCATTTTATACTCTGGAACATTTAACATTAAGATATTCCTAACACGCTTATCTATGTTTTCCCTGTATATCTTATCTGTAGATCTGAAACCATCATCCATTACATTATCAAATTCGATTGGAATATAGAATACAAAATCGTATGTATCTCCCCACGCCGTTACCATGCTTCTTATAACTTCACGTTCAGATTGAGATATAGTCCCGCCCTCATACGCATAATTCACATATGCAAGCTGATCAAAAACAGAACGATCACATATTGTAATATCATCTAAAGATTTTTCGAGTTCGGACATTATTTGATGCCTTAAAATCCATTCTTGCGATTTAAATGTTGTTTTTTCATTCACTTCGAATGGACAATTTCTAACTATCTCAGAAACATATCCGAACTTGGGAAACATTTTCTTGAGTTCGTTTACAATCGTAGTTTTTCCCACACAGTGTGTTCCACATACGGCCATTTTCATTATTTATCACCAAACATTACCACATTTCACAGGCTTTTATATAATCCAGCTTCTTAACTATGTCTCTACGGTGTTGAACACTAGCTTTAGTGCACTCCGGACAGCAACACCTATTATTAGATACTAGATCGTAAAGAAAAAACCAAGCATCGTAATCTAAATCCACAAGATATAGATTAGAATTTTCTTTCTTCGTAGCCATTATCTCATAGGCCGTTTCTACCTTCTTATGTCCATCACTTGAGAAACAATCTACAATTTCAGACAGTGTAAAGTTATTTAATAAAGCGTATAACCATTTGAAATCGGATCTTTCTAATTCTAGAATCATATTAAAGATATAAGATATAATAAGTATATAAACCTTACTATTAGTAAATCTTTTTTCTATTGACTATTATTTCAGCTATAGGATCTGTTTTTGCATTTACTTTTTGATATACTTCATCATAAGTACCATGTGTTAGTGTATCCTCTTCAGTAGTTGGTTTGATCCAATCTATTTTACCTATAAATGCCAAACCACTATTGAGAACACTCTTGCTTAGTACATTGAATGCCCCACTGGACGCATCCACTATATCATCGTTTTCTCCTTCTGGAAAGGTTTCTAACTGTTCCATCACTGGATCATACCATTTATCACATGAACGAGACCATGCTATTTTTACAGTACCCCGCTCTGCAGATGCTGAAAATGGTCTTGCTCTTGCTTCTTTATCACCACTTACCCTATCCTCTATAAATCTCCATCCCGGGGGAATTACTCGTCGCTTATAATTATCTATACTGTGAATACCAGCACTCCCAGGTTCTCGTTCCATGCACACGGTTGTGGTTGGACCGTCATCAAGACATGCTAAATATACTTCCTTTTCGACTTCTCTGGGAGTTGCTTTTATAAGCTTCATATCCAGAATGTAGAATAATTTTTCATTTTTATCGTACCCCATTTTGCACGATGCGGTAAAATCACCCTTTTTAGTTGCGGCTAGATCCCAATATCGTACTGTTTTTAGATCGTGTACTGGTACTTTAGCTATTTGTATTTTATCAAACCAATCCCTATTGAACATATTACCTAGTGCACGGATTTCCCAATCACCCTCACCCAACTGCTTTCTGGTTACTTTATCCAGTTTATTAAGTGATAATTGATAGGAATCCATATCCAAATGTGGATTGTCTCTGGCTAAAGATGGAATAAAAACAGGAGTATTATATTTTATATATTCTTCAGTGATATCTTTATCACTCATTCCACATTCCTTAGCCAATTCAATAATATTATCTCTAATTGCTACTCTAGTTCTTTTATTTACGAATCGATCATACACCCACGCCACGTGCGAACCATTCGGATTTGTTGTTGATCTCACCCTGAGAGGAATACCATTGGCTTCCTGCTCTTTATTTCTTACTAATCTAGAAAACAAGAATTGATAATTATCCCATGGCTGTTGAGTTAATTCATCAAAACCGATAAATTGATAAGCCTGTCCAATATATTTGTATTTATCATTTTCAGATTCTAAATGCCCGAAACCGAGAATTGATCCTGACGGGAATTTCCATTGCTTGTTATCACTATCCCATCTTACACCTTCGTTTTCGAAAGGTTTTAACCATGTCATGCTTAAGGGAATTAAACCATCACCCTTAGATAGTTCGGCATAGGTCTTACGGAAAATGATAGCATTATAGTTGGGAAGATCTACATATTGTAGAGCTGCCATTAGAAGAGCTATAGATTTTACGGGAAAGGGTCTGTGTGACACGATTCATACCGCCTCTAGTAGCTCCACCATACAACGCTTCTAGAACACGCAACCTTAAAAATGCCAACTGGTTTGCGAATGGTTTTACAGGAATATACTTATTCCAATGAACTAGATGGTGTATATCTACACCGTTAGACATTGATTTATAAATATCTATTGTTTTTTCTTTATCTTTTTCACAATCGTTCATAAACATCAACTAAGAATTTTATTCCATGCCGTAATAAATATATATGTATGAATGTTGCGTGTTACTTTAAGAAGATATAATAATATAATATATTATCACCACTTTGTCTAATTTCGGACATACACTTTAGGAAACACCCATACACTAAAAAATATTACTTTATATTATATTATATTATAAAATGGTATTTAATAGGTATAGGGTATTTTCCCAAAATTACCCCAATCTTATATTTAAAGCTTTCTATTAACAATAGTTCAAATGTAAAGTAAACTTTACAAAATGTAAAGGAAGCTTTACATTTAACACCGTTAATTATATCAGAAAATAGATCATTATATAATATATTATATTATAAATCAAACAATTGTTATATAATATATTATATTATTAATTTTCTAATATTAGAAAATGCGATGATCACCGATTTATTATCAATGATAGTAAACAATGTTTAATAGAAATGTTTATATACTTAACCTATCATTAGTAATATAGATACTATGACTGATGATTTAACTGAACTCCCGGGTGTTGGGAAAGAAACGGCCAATAAATTAATAGCGGCTGGATATAATTCATATATGGCTATAGCGGTTGCCAGACCTAAAAATCTAATGGGGATAGAAGGGATATCTGAAAATGCTTCTAAGAAAATAATTGAAGCGGCTAAAAAGGTAGCTGATATCGGTGAATTTATGTCTTTATCCGAGTTGATCGATAAGAGGAAGAACAGAATGCGTGTAACTACATCTTCACCACAATTAGATGCACTATTCGGCGGTGGATTAGAAACTACTTCAGTAGTCGAGTTCTTTGGTGAATTCGGTAGTGGTAAAACTCAAACATGCTTCCAATTAGCTGTTAATGCTACAATGCCTGTTGAAAAGGGTGGTTTAGATGGTCATGTTGCTTGGATAGATACTGAAAACACATTCAGTGAAAAGAGATTAAGACAAATATCTGAAGCAATGGGTTTGAATTTTGAAGATGATGTACTACCAAAGATCCATTATGCTAGAGCGTGGAACAGTCATCACCAGATGCTTTTGCTTGAAGAAAGAGCATACGAATTAGCTAAGACATATCCGATCAGATTAATCGTCATAGATTCTCTAACATCATTGTTTAGAGCAGAGTATATTGGAAGAGGTACACTAGCTGAAAGACAGGGATTATTGAATGATCATATGCACAAATTATCTAATTTCGTTGGATTAAACAATGCAGTAGCAGTATTTACTAATCAGGTACAATCAAACCCTGGTCAGCTTTTTGGCGATCCTACTAAACCGGTAGGTGGTCACATCGTTGGACACAATGCTACACACCGTGTTTATCTAAGAAAAGGAAAACAAGGTAGAAAGGTTGCAAGAATGATCGATTCCCCAGAAAATCCAGATATAGAGGCTCTCATTCTTGTAGAAGAGTGTGGTGTAAGGGACGGGTAGGCATAGGATATACATATATTCAATGTGATGAAAATAGAAAATATTAAAAAAATAACATCAATCCTCGAGAAAGATGAAGCGTTCTCTGCTGGTCCCGTTGGTATTTCATCAGTTGGATATATGAATCCTGTATATTCTACACCTGTTCGAATTAGACGAAAGAAATCTAAGAAAAAGAGGTAGTGTATGGATGAGTGCGATCTGTATGATCCAGATAACGATATATTAAAAAAATACAATAATACACGAATGCTATATATCGATATCTATTATTATATGGAAAGGTTCGAATTAAAACCAACCACACCAGCACCTATCGTTTGGGTGTGTATAAACGATTGTATAAGACATTTCTCTAAAAAGTGCAAACCTAAAGATAAGGTTAAATATCTTTTATGCAATAAATACTTAGATGATATAGGCTATAAAACATCTTAAATACATATATATAGTTTGATAGCTATGAAAAATCAAATTGTTGCCAGAAGAATATTGTCCGAATTGGAAAAACACGGAAGCAGTATTTACGATGGCCTCACATCTTATGTACCGTCTGGAGTTATAAACAATTATAGGGTTCAAGAAACAGCGGAACTTAAGACAATATCAGAAAAGAAGTTTAGAGATAGTATAGAACTATCCCAGAGATTAATGGCTATAGATCCTGGTATATATAATATAGATGAGAATGTTTCATACAAATTAATAGACTATATCGAACAGAAAGATTTTGATGTTATAAGTGAGTTGAGAACAGAACTCAAAAATAAAAATGAAGAATATAAAGAAATGATCAAAGATATAAAAACAACATCACCAGACGAATATCTTTCTATAATTGATTATAGAAGATCGATGGAACACAAAATTTACAATGCTAAGATTTTTAAAAAGAAGATCGAATATCTTAGAGCTATTATAAAAACGATATTATCATATAATTCAGAGTACGATGAACTACTTATAGATAAGCCAAATGACTTATCATTTATGTTCACAAACAATTCTGGTTCATATGATGCCGTAAGTTTTAAATAGTGCTTTGAATATACAGTAATTTATGAAAGTTGAATTAATGTCTTGCACACCGTGTGCTGAAGAATTATGTGCGATGGCTGCCAATGGATGTTATTCTAATAAACCATCGTGTGATATTGTTCTGAATAAAGACAAAATAATTAAGATCTTGAAAAATGCCGTTAGTTCTGGACATTTATCGGTTCTAGAACATGCCGTTTTTACATTTTCAGTGTCGGGTGTGAGTAGATCACTTACACATCAACTAGTACGTCACAGACTCGCATCATTCTCCCAGATGTCACAACGTTATGTAAATATGGACGATGCTAGTTATATTACTCCACACACTATAGATGATACGGTATGCGTGAAAGATTTTGATACAAACATATCTAGAATGGATCTATTCGAAGATGCTATGACAACTGCTTGGTGTACTTATAATTCACTTATCAAATCTGGTGTTCCAGAGGAAGATGCTAGATATGTGTTACCAAATGCGTGTACTACAAATATAACCATAACAATGAATGCAAGAGAACTGTTGCATTTCTTTGAATTAAGATGTTGTAATCGATGTTACGATTCGGCTACGGAGGTACTTACGAAAAGGGGATGGATTAAGTTTAAGGATGTAAACATGAATGATGAATTTTATTCACTTAATCCAGATACGCATAACTGCGAATTTGCAGGAGTACGATGTATAATCGATGAAGAATATACTGGAAACATGGTTATGGTCGATGCACAATCCGTGGATTTATTAATCACCCCAAATCACAAGAACTATGTTTCGTATTCATATGATAATAAAAAGTTTCACCTGGACAGTGCCGAAAACAGTATGAACCACAAGATGGTGTTGATGAAAAAGAACTGTGTTCCAATACCAGGCCAGACACCAGACTATATATTATTACCATCGGTGGTGCGGGAAAAAAACAATCAATATGCGACATGGCAATATGAATATCCAGAACGCAATGTGGATGCTATTCCTCTACTCAGGTTATTGGGGATGTATCTAGCCAATGGGTGTTGTATACAAGCGGGACAGCACTACAACGTGTGCCTATCAATCAACGCCAAAGATGAGGACAAGATTGAGTTTTACAAAAAGGTCATGGAGCAGGTGTCTGATCACAAGCCACAAGTGATAAAACCATATAAGGGTGCAGTGACATTGAAACTTCACGACTCGAATTTGTTCATGTGGTTGAAACCCCTGGGACACGCCAAAGAAAAGCGCATACCTGATTTCATATGGGATTTAGACCATACTTTATTGGTAGAACTATTCGATGGGATGTGCGATGGAGATGCAAATCAATCAAGAACTGCTTACTACACATCCTCTAAGGAGATGGCCGACGATATGCAGAGATTACTACTACACATTGGTATGTCTGGAAAGGTGACGGAGATACCTCCAAGATCTCACAAAATACCAGATGGTAGGATGATAAAGGGCGGGGAATCGTATCAGGTTTCAATCAATCGAAGCAAAAACGAACCCATTATCAAGACGGCAAAACGGAATGCATTCAGCAATGTGTTATACGATGGGAGAATCCACTGCGTAGAGTTGGATAAGAACCACACATTATATGTCAGAAGGCATGGTAAAGCTGTGTGGTCTGGAAACAGTCAGTTGGAAATAAGAGAAATGGCTGATAAAATGCTGGTTCTATGTAAAGAAAGGTGTCCCATCATATTCGAAAACGCCGGTCCAAAATGTAGAACAACTGGTTGCACCGAAGCAAACCCATGTGGTAATCCTAGAGTGTGATGGGTGTCCGAATGAAAGTAGATGTTAATAAGGAAAAAGAAAAGATGGATGAAGTGGTGAACACTATCAAGGATGAAGATATTAGAGAGTGGACTAGAATAATGTTTAAGAACGCCCCAGAAGGTTTCTGGTACACTCCTGCTTCACCAAGCGGTAAATACCACCCTCCAGATGAAAGACTTGAAGGCGGGACTTTCAGACATAGTATCAGGGCTTTCTACATCCTATCTAAACTATGCGAATCACTGCAGGATGTATATGATGAAAACGATTGCTCAATGATGCAATCTGCTATTCTTCTACACGATATATGTGGAGAATTTGGTAGAAATCACGCAGAATTGGTCAGGATATATTACGAAGATGTGGGGCTAAAAGCACACACTGATAAATACCCACACATAATGAATATGATCGAAAGACACATGGGTAGATGGGGAAAGACACCACCAAAAACAAATATGGAATGGTTGGTACATTATGCGGATAATATCGCAGCGAACGCACATCTGATCATATCTGCCAACGGTCTACTAAACAGTATATTAGATGGAGATTGTGTAAAATGAAAACAAATGACATGGTTCTTAACAAATATTATATAGAATACGATGATAAAAACAAACCATCACATGTATTAATTAA
>Ga0265294_10007524_pt1 | contig 12871 bp, 12 predicted proteins | sample MunlanPumphouse3_FD_192504 | JGI IMG/M metagenome (GOLD analysis project Ga0265294, IMG submission 192504) | Groundwater microbial communities from a municipal landfill in Southern Ontario, Canada - Pumphouse #3 | ecosystem: Environmental > Aquatic > Deep subsurface > Groundwater | place... | reverse complement strand
GCTGGCAATACTTTTTTGGGGCGAATAATTTTCACGCATTACACCTCCGTTTTTTACCCGGAGGCCGGCAGAGCATACCTTCAAGTACACAGAGTGCGTACATACCTTTGCCTCCGGGCATGCGGGGTTCTTCATCCGGGGCGTCAACCGGGGATGGAGGGGACCCCACGCATATCGGGATACCGGTTTCGGTATCCACGCGTGAAAGGTCAACGTTCTTCTATATACCTTTTCTGTGACAAGCATCTACACGTTGGGCTAAGCCGGATTGTTTTCTCGCCAGAAGCAGGTCTTATAGGCGTCAAAATGATGCCGCGCAGAACAGTGAGAACCATGGCCGGAAGAGCGGGACAACCTCCTGCTCCTTCAAGAGCCGTTTCAGGATGGGAAGCCGGAATCCTGTTTCCTCGGGGTTATCTCCCCGTTCACAAACAGATCCCATCGGGGAATGAACACTCCCAAGGGTCTCTTTCCGTTCAACGGCAAAACACAATGCATAAGAAGGTTATACGAGTTATCCTCAATAGTGTGGGCATGCTACAGGATGCGAGGGGGGAGGCGGCGATAGAGAACCTTGCCGCCGTCATCGGCGAGTGCCGGAAGTGCCCCCTCTGGGAGAACACCCATCATGCGGTCCCGGGAGCGGGGAACCCCGGGGCCGACCTCATGCTCATCGGCGAAGCGCCGGGGAAGCAGGAAGACCTCACCGGGCGACCGTTCGTGGGGCGGGCAGGAAAACTCCTCGAAGGCCTCCTTGCTGGGATCGGTCTATCACGGGACGACGTCTTCATCGCGAACATCGTCAAGCATCGGCCCCCCGGGAACCGCGACCCCCGGGACGAGGAGATCCGGGCGTGCACCCCGTACCTCGAGGAGCAGATCCGGATCGTCGGGCCGAAGGTGATCGTGATGCTCGGCCGGCACTCGAGCAGGTACATCCTCTCCTTCCTCCCCGTCGAGTTCGACCGGATCACGGAGATCCGGGGCACGGTCTACCCCGGCACCCTCTTCGGCCACCCGGTCCGCCTCATCCCCACCCTCCACCCGGCGGCGGCGCTCTACAACCCGGCATACCGGGAATCCCTGGAAGAGGACTTCCGGATCATCGGGCGCGAACTCGCGGGAGCAGGTGGCTCTACGATACAGGATTGAGAAAAATGGCAAAAGAGCGATCATGCGGAGCGGTCGTCGTCCGGCGGGATACGGATCTCCAGTATCTCATCCTGCAGTACGGGGCCGGGCACTGGGATCTCGTGAAGGGACACGGTGAGCGCGGCGAGAGCGAGGAAGAGACGGTTCTTCGCGAACTCGAGGAGGAGACCGGGATCACCCGGGCCACGTTCGTCCCCGGGTTCCGCGAGGAGATCCACTACTTCTTCCAGCGCCGGAGCCGGACGGTCTACAAAGAGGTCGTCTACTTCCTGATCGAGACCCCGGAGGAGGAGGTGAGGCTCTCGGACGAACATATCGGCTACCAGTGGCTCCCCTACGGCGAGGCGTTGCACGTGATCACCTTCGAGAACTCAAAGCGGGTTGTCGCGAGAGCTCACGATTGCCTGGCCACGGTCCGGGACCATAGGACCGGATGACTCTTCTTCTCACATCTCTCTGTCTTCCGGCAGATCCTGCACCTCTTTCCCGAGGAAGTAACTCACGACGGTCCTGATGGCGACGAGCGACCCGAGGATGGCCAGGTCCTGGAGCGTCGGTTCGAGGATCGTCTTCAGGACATCGGCGGCGACGAAGAACTCAAGGCCGATCAAGATGCGGGTGGTGAACGTCCACCTGATATCGCGGTAACTCCGCTTCCGTATGCGGGTCTCCCGCCCCACGAGTTCGACGATCGCGATCACCGCCCCGTAGACGATAAAAACCCCCCCAAACGCCCCGAGGGCCGTCTCCACGATCCCGATGATCGTCTCGAGCACCATGTCCGGCGGGGTATCTGCGGCTGGGGGTTTATAGATTATCGGGCCCCTCTAGGGTCCGGCTTCCGGCCAGGCGCTCTCCGGTGCCAGGGGGACGACGACGGAGAACCCGTTGTAACGCTCGACCGTGACAGGGACGCCGTAGACTGCCTCGATGGTCTCCGGGGTCACCACCCCGGGCCCCCCCGCGGCGTGGATGAGGCCGTCTTTTAAGAGGATGAACCGGTCGGCGTAGCGGAGCGCCATGTTCAGGTCATGCATCGTCATCACCGCGGCGACGTCGTGATTCGTCGTCACGCGCCGGACGATCCCGAGAATGTCGAGCTGGTTCTTGAGGTCGAGGCTGCTCGTGGGTTCGTCGAGGAGGAGGACCCGGGGCTCCTGCACGAGCGCTCTCGCGATGCTCACCTTCTGGAGTTCCCCGCCGCTCATCTCGTCGATATATCGGAGCGCTAACCCCTCGAGGTGGAGCATCCGGATCGTCGCCTCGACGATCCGGATATCCATCTCTTTCACGTCCCATCCGATATGCGGCCTGCGGCCGAGGAGGACAGCGTCGAAGACAGTCACCCGGCCGGCTTCGCACCGTTGCGGGACATAGCCTACGGTTCGCGCGATCTCCATCCGGTCCGCCTTGAGGAGATCCGCCCCCCCGACCAGGACGGACCCGGCCTTCGGCCGCAGGATTGCGTTCATGCACTTCAGGAGCGTCGTCTTCCCGACGCCGTTCGGCCCCAGGATCGCGAGGATCTGGTGCGGACGGAGGTTGAACGTGATATCCCGGATGACCGGGCTGCTCCGATAGGTGAACGCCACACCGTTGACGTCGAGGATCATCGCCGGTACCCCCGTAAGAGCAGGTAGATGAAGGTCGGTGCACCGAGGAACGCCGTCAGAACGGCGACCGGGAGGACGTACGGCGCCACGATGATCCGGGCGACGGTATCCGAGGCAAGAAGGAGAATCCCGCCCATCACGCAGGAGCCCGGGATCAGGTAGCGCTGGTCGTCGCCGATGATCCTCCGGACCATGTGCGGGCAGACAAGCCCCACGAACCCGATGACCCCGAGGAACGAGACGATCACGGCCGAGACCAGCGCCGCGACGACCATCCCGATATCACGGACCCGTTCAACGCTGACCCCGAGTCCCTTTGCCGTCTCGTCGCCGGCATCGATCGCGTTGTAGTTCCAGCGGTTCACAATGAAGTACAGGGTTGCCGCCGTGACGACGAGGACCATGATCCCGAGTTCCTGCCACCCTGCCCTCCCGACATCGCCGAACGTCCAGAAGACGACGGCGGCGAGCTGGGTGTCGTCGGCGAAGTACTGCAGAAACATCGTCCCCGCCGTGAAGAGGGAGGAGAGCGCGACGCCAGCGAGCACCATCACCTCAGGGGAGGTTCCACGTATCCGGGAGATGAGGAGGATCACCGCGGTTGCAAGGAGGCAGAAGAAGAACGCCACCATCGTCGTCACGTAGGGGTTGTTCAGGGTGACGGCGTTGGCAACCGACGACTGCATCGTGCCGGCGCCGAGGAGGATGACCGAGACGGCCGCCCCGAAGGCACCTGCGTTCGATATGCCGAGTGTGAACGGCGATCCGAGCGGGTTTCGGAGGATCGACTGCATGGCGACACCGGCGACCGAGAGTCCGATCCCGGCGACGATCGCGGCAAGCGCCTGCGGGAGACGGATGTTCCAGATGATCCGGTCGGTGCTGGTGGGGTTGAGGACGGTGCCGGGGTTGAGAAGCAAGCCTACCCGGTCGACGACGCCGTTCACGAGGGAGAGGGAGACCTCATACGGGGCGATACTGACCGCCCCGACCGATATGGATACGATCAGGAGGAGGAAGAGGAGAACCACGCCCCCGAGTATCCAGAGGTGCTTTTGCCGCACGTAGCCCATGTAGTCGGCGGGAATGGCCCCGTCTTCGAAGTGCATCTCGTTATCTCCTCCTATCGAAGTCCAGCATCAGAGCGGGATCGCGGCGAATCCGAGGTTCTCGTACTCGCTGTTGTGCTCGGCAAAGACCGGTTTTCCAACGAAAAACGTGTAGATCTCGTCCGCCTTCTCCTCGGGGTCGACATCGGCGAACCGGTCGGGATACAGGGTCTTCCCGACGAAGTAGGCGTCGGCGAACACAGTCTCGTGATTCGCGCTGTAGAAGTTGTAGGGGAGGACGCCGTAGACCCGGCCTTCCTTCGCGGCGGAGAGGCCTTGCAGTGCGGGATCGTTCTTCAACTCCCTGATCGCTCCACCGCCGTCCATCTGGATCGTGCCGGCGTCGATGAAGAGGTATTCGGGATCCCAGTCGACGAGGGCCTCTTTCGCGACATCGGCATGGGCCGTGCCGAGGCCGGCCGCAACGTTCTTCGCGTGCACCCAGAGGAACGGCGGATAGGCGGGTTCGGTGGAGGCGATCCCGTGGGCGCCTGCCGAGGAGACCCCGCCAACGTAGACCACCTTCTGCTCCGCGTCAGGGATATCGCCGGTCCGGTTCTCGAGATCGGCGATCGTCGCCTCGATATAGGCGATCACTTCTTCCGCCCGGTCTTCCTTTCCGAGCACCTCGCCCATCGCGCGGAGGCTGCCGTACATCTCGGCCTTCTCGGCGTCGTTCCTGAGCGAGCCGCAGGGGAGCGCCACGACCGGGATGCCGGTCCGCTCCTGGAGTCTATCGGCCTCGGCGATGCTGGTGCCGTATGCCGTTCCGGGGACACTGGTCCTGAAGATGACATCGGGACCTATACCGAGGATCTTCTCCGGGTCGTCCTTGCCCCGGAACTCACCGATCAGAGGGAGGTTCTTGAACTGCGACCCGTAAGCGAGGGCGTAGGGGCGCCCCTCTATTGCCTGTTCTTTCTTCTCCTGGTCATCGACACCGACAACGAGGTCCTGGCCCTGAAGGTAGACGAGGTAGCGCAGGCATCCTGAGCCCGAGCAGACGACGCTCTCCGCCGACGACGGGACGGCGACCGACCGGCCAACCGCGTCGGTGATCGTGACTGTCTCGCCGGCGCCGCCCGGGCCGGCCTCGGTGCCGGTGCATCCGGCGGCGAGCGTGAGCAGAACGAGGACCGCAAGCACTGCGGTCACGAGGGCTCCGGTGGATCGGAACGGGGACATACAATTCCCAATTGTTGTAGCACTGTTTATTATATCTATCGAATTACTGCCCACCTGATGTGACTTATTTTCAATTCGTATTACCTGTGGAGGTGGTTGGGCATCCGGGGCCGCAGCCTGCCCACTCCTTCATCCACCCGGTCGGCCCCGGAGACGCGGGAGAAGAAGCCTCTACGGCGGGACCCCGGACCTCTCCGGGATGGTTCGGTAGCCCATGCAGCGGCGATCCGGCTCCGTTCCGCCGGGCCGGAGAACTATTATGGGCGGTCGGACTAACCCCCTGCACCAGGACGCCGGTCATGCGCACCCGCACGACCGGCATGCCGTGAGGGATAGAGATGCCGGAGAGGATGTTAACCGAATCTGAAGGATACGGCCTGCTGGAAGCGTGCGGGATACCCGTCCCGCCCCACCACCTTGCCACCAGCGCCCTTGATGCACGGGCAGCCGCCGGGCGGATAGGCTACCCGGTCGTCATGAAGATCGTCTCCCCGGAGATCATCCATAAGAGCGACGTCGGCGGGGTTATCACCGGGATTGAGGGGCCGGACGACGCTGAAGAGGCCTACCATACGATCCTGCAGAACGCCGCCGCCCACGCCCCGGAGGCAACGGTCACCGGCATCATCGTGGAGAAGCAGATGCTCGCAGGGCTCGAGGTGCTGATCGGTGGAAAGACCGATCCGTCGTTCGGGAAGGTCATCACGTTTGGCCTCGGGGGGAAACTGGTCGAACTCCTGGAGGACGTCACCATCCGGGTCCTGCCCGTCGGGGAAGATGATATCAGGGCGATGATCCGGGGGATCGGGGGCTACCGGCTCATCCAGGGATACCGGGGGGAGCCGCCGAAGGACGAGGAGGCGCTCGTCCGGATCATCGCGAAGATGGCGCGTGTCTTCATCGAGGATCCCCGGATCCGGGAGTTCGACCTGAACCCGGTCATCCTCTACGAGGAAGGCGCGAGCGTCGTCGATGCACGGATCATCGTCGGGGAGACCGCCGGGTCCGGCGCCGCCCGCCTCAGTCTCAGGGCACCCCCGGACCTCCTCTCCCCGTCGTCCATCGCCGTGATCGGCGCATCCGCAAGCCCGAACAAGGTGGGCTACTCAGTCCTCCGGAACCTGCTCTCCTTTCCCGGAGACCTCTATCCGGTCAACCCGGCCCGGGCGGAGCTCTTCGGGCGGAAGGCCTACCCCTCGGTGAAGGATATCCCGGGCCCGGTCGACTGGGCGGTCATCGCCGTTCCCGCCCGCCTCGTCCCGGAGGTGATGACAGAGTGCGGAGAGAAGGGCGTCCGGCTCGCCATCATCGTCACCGCCGGGTTCCGCGAGATCGGCGGTGCCGGCGCGGCCCTCGAAGAGGAGGTCATGGGGATCGCACGCAGGTATGGGGTCCGGATCATCGGCCCGAACTGTCTCGGGGTCATGATGCCTCATATGGGGATCAACGCCACGTTCGACCCGGTCTCACCGAGAGCGGGAGATGTCGCCTTCATCTCCCAGAGCGGCGCGGTCATCACCACCGTCGTCGACTGGAGCCTCCCGGAGGAGTTCGGGTTCTCCACCGTCATCAGTGTCGGCAACCAGGCGGACCTCGGGTTTGAGGACTACCTCCGGTTTGCCGAGCAGGACGAGAAGACCCGGTCGATCACCCTCTACGTCGAGGAGATCCAGGATGGGCGCGGATTTATGCAGATCGTGCGCGAGGTCGCCGGGAGGAAGCCGGTGGTGGCGGTGAAGTCCGGGTCGTCCCGGAAGGGCAGGGCTGCGGCGTCATCCCACACCGGCTCGCTTGCCGGGAGTTACGACATCTACGTCGCGGCGCTCAGGCAGGCGGGGGTGATAGTGGCCCGGAGCCTGCGGGACGCCTTCAACCTCGCGGAACTCCTGGCATCTGAAGGCTACCCGCAGGGGAAGCGGGCGATCGCCGTCACCAGTGCGGGTGGGTTCGCCGTCCTCGCCTCCGACTACGCTGAGGCGCACGGGGTCGATATGGTCGACCTCCCCGACGAGGTGCTCCGGGAACTCAATGCGTTCCTCCCCCCGTTCTGGAACCACGCAAACCCCATGGATATCCTCGGGGACGCCGATGCCACCCGGTTCGCCGCTCTCTTCGATGTGCTGATCCGACACCAGGAGTTCTGGGACATCGTCTTCGTGATCGCTGTGCCGACCACGCTCATCGATCCGGCGCACGTTGCAAACGAGATCGTCCGGCTCTCCCGGAACACGGAGAAGATGGTGGTAGGCTGCATGCTCGGCGGCGACAGCATCCGGAGCGGTCTGCATATCCTCCGGGGCTGCCGGATCCCGAACTTCGAGGAGCTTGAGGATGCGTTCAAGGCGGTGGGAAGCATTCTTGCTGTCAGGACCGCCCGGGCGGGTGAGCAGTCCCGCCCGCCCCGCGACGCCCGGTGTCCGGGCAGCGAGCGGTGATTACTGCTCTCTCTCCTGGTTCCCGGAAACATTTTTATATAGTCCTTCCGTATTCCGGCGCATAGGAACGACGAAACACTACCGGGAGATGAATACGGATGCTGTTTGAGAAGATAAAGTCCGAGATCCTTGCTCACAACTCCTATATCATCGGGGCGGGCGGGGAAGCGATGGTCATCGATCCCAGGCGTGACTGCCTGATCTACGCAGACATTGCCAGGCGCGAGGGTATGAAGATCACGAGGATCGTCGAGACGCACAAGAACGAGGACTACCTCAGCGGCTCCCGGGAACTCGCCCGCCCGACCGGGGCAGAGATCCTCCACGGGGCACGGGAGGAGTTCGGGTTCGGCACCGGTGTCCGGGAGGGCGAGACCTTCGATCTTGGTCCCCTCGAGGTTGAGGTCATCGAGACCCCCGGCCACACCATAGAGAGCATATCGCTCCTGCTCCGGGACCGGTCGGTCTCCGACGACCCGTTGATGATCTTCTCCGGCGACGCGCTCTTTGCCGGCGAGGTCGGGAGAACCGATCTCGCCGGCGAGGACCGGCGGCGTGAGATGTCGGAGATGCTGTATACGAGCCTGCACGAGAAGATCCTCCCGCTCCCCGCCGGTGTGATCGTCTGCCCCGCCCACGGCGCAGGCTCGGTCTGCGGGGGGATGATCAGCGACCGCGAGTACACGACCGTCGGCTACGAGGCGGCGACGAACCGCCTGCTCTCCATGGGGAGAGAAGAGTTCGTCGAGTACAAGATGAACGAGCAGCTCTACGTCCCGCCGTATTTCGCGACGATGCACCGGCTCAACCGGGAAGGCCCGCCCCTGATCTATAATCTGCCGCATCTTTCACCCTACTCGGCCCGAGAGATCCGGTCTCTCCTCGGGCGGGGTGCCCTGATCATAGATATCCGGTCACCGACGAGTTTTGCAGGCGGACATATCCCCGGGACCCTGAACATCTGGCGCCAGGGCCTTCCGCTCTACATGGGCTACTTCTTGAACTACGAGGACCCGATCATCCTCGTGGACGACTTCAACCTGGACCTCGATTCCGTGGTGCGCCGCTTCGTCCGGCTCGGGTACGACAACCTCGCCGGTTACCTCGCCGGCGGGTTCGGTGCCTGGTTCAAGCAGGGCGAGGATTTCGAGCGATCCGGGACCTGGTCACCCTCCGACCTTGCTGAGCACCTGGGCGACCCGTCGGTCTACATCCTCGACGTCAGGAACATCAACCACCGGGAGGAGGACGGCCATATCCAGGGTTCCCGCCACATCTACGTTGGAGACCTCGAGGAGCACCTCGATGAGGTTCCAAGGGAGAAACTGGTCGTCGTCCACTGCGATGCCGGATTCAAAGGGAGCATCGCAACGAGCATCCTTCAGAAGCACGGGTTCTCAAATGTGGTCAATCTGCTCGGGGGCACCATCGGGTGGAAAGCGGCGAACTACCCACTGGTCAAGGAGGAAGAACCCCTCCCCGCCGCGCCGGCGATCTAACAGCGAGTGGAGTGTGAATAGAGGGGGATCACTCCGTCCTCGTCTCCTCCCACCCGATGCAGACCTTGATCGGGACCCGCCCGGCAAGCGCTGCCGCGACCGGCGAGCGCTGGTAGGCGTGGTCCACGAGTTCCCGAATCTTCTCCCGCGACGCTTCGGCATCCACCCGGACGGTCAGCCGGACCTCTTCCAGGCCCGGCCGGGCATCCCCGATATCGAAGAACCCCGCAAGGTCGAGGTCACCGGCAACATCGATCTCGATCAGGTCGACCTCGATACCCTCCTCTGCCGCGCTGTAGGCGATACCGATCGCGATGCAGGTCGAGAGCCCGGTGAGCATCAGCTCCGTCGGGCTCGGGCCCTGGTTGGTCCCGCCGATGACGGCCGGTTCGTCGGCGGGGATGGCGAAGTCCCGGACGATCGTGGTCGAGTGCGCGCCCCCGTTCCAGCTTGTGATGCTGGAGAGGGTCCGTCTGCCCACTGCCGGATCTCTCCGCATTGCGTCCGTAAGGACCTCCACCCGCTCCATATCGACCCCGTTTCGCATCATAACAACGACCTCGCCCTCAGACGATCGGTTCCGGCGACCTCTCTCTCGACCGCATGAGCCGCAGCATCTCGTCGATATCGGTCGTCGGGATGTCGCAGGCGTAGTTAGTGCAGACGTACGCCGTTGCCTTCTCCTCGATCATGACGATATCCCGGGTGAACCCGGCTATCTCCACGATCTCCGGTCTCTCCTCGCCCGCGGGGCGGAAGATGACGACGACATCGGGCGTGTAGTGCGAACGGATGGCACGGATCATCGCCGTCGTGTCCTCCGCGTCCGGCATCCCGGTCACGATCACCTCGTAGTTCGGCCCCAGCATGAACTCGAGGCCCGTGAGGAAGTGGGCGTGGGCGGCAGGGGCCGCGCTGACGGTCCCGGCAAAGGCACTCTTCATCCGGTCGGCCGTCTCCTCGAACTCGAGGTTCGCCGTCATCCGCCCGAGGACGAAGAGGGCATACATGGTCACGCTGTTCCCGGAAGGGGTCGCTCCGTCGTAGACCGGTTTCTGGCGGACAGGGGCGTCCCCATCGTCCGGCGCAAAGAAGAACCCCCCGCCGTCGCAGTCCCGGTAGTGGGTGAAGAGGTCCCGGGCGAGTTCGGTGGCGGTAGCCAGGTAACTCGGAGAGAACGACGCCTCGTAGACCTCGATGAGGGCCCAGAGCATGAACGCGTAATCGTCGAGTGTCGCCGGAAGGCCGGCCTCGCCGTGCCGGTAACGGTGGAGGAGCCGCCCGTCCGGGAGGCGGAGACTGGAGAGGACGAACGCGGTCGCCTTCTTTGCCGCATCCAGGTATGCCGGGTCGTCGAAGGCCCGGGATGCCTTCGCGAGCGCGGCGATCATGAGAGCATTCCAGTCAGTGAGGATCTTGTCATCCTTCGCCGGACGGATCCGCTCCTCCCGGGCCGCAAAGAGTCTCTGTCGGACATTCTCCACGAACCATGCCAGGTCCTCCTCAGGCATCGAGAACTCATGGGACCAGGATGCCAGCGGCCGGCGCATGCGGAGGATGTTCCTGCCCGTCCGCCTCCCGCCGGGCTGTTCCTGGTAGTTCCCGGGCTCCGTGATACCAAAAATCCGCGAGAACCGCTCACCGTCCTCCTTCCCGAGGATATCGAGGATCTCGTCCTTCGCCCAGAGGTAGAACTTCCCCTCCTCGCCCTCGCTGTCTGCGTCCTCCGCTGAGTAGAACCCGCCAGCAGGGTCGCTCATCTCCCGCAGGACGTAGGTGATCGTCTCCCGGGCGGTCCTGGCAAATTCCTCTCTGCCTGTCGCGAGGTAAGCCTCCGTATACGCCATAACGAGGAGCGCCTGGTCGTAGAGCATCTTCTCGAAGTGCGGGACGAACCACTCCGCGTCGGTCGAGTAACGGTGAAACCCGAACCCAATCTGGTCGAAGATCCCGCCCCGCCGCATGGCGTGCAGTGTCTTCTCGACCATCGTGTATGCCGGCTCCTTGCCGGTCCGGTTTCCGTACCGGAGCAGGAAGATGAGGTTGTGCGGGGTCGGGAACCGGGGTGCATCCCCGAACCCGCCGTTCTCCCCGTCAAAGATCCGGAAGAACGTCTCGTAAGCCTCATCGAGGGCCCTTTCATCAAGTTTGTTCTCCTCCGGTGGCGCGCGGGCTGCGTTCCTCAACGCTTCCATCACCTGATCGCCGGCGCTCTCGAGTTCCTGCCGCTGGCTCTGCCAGACCTTGCTGATCCGGGGGATGAGGTCCATGAGGCCGGTCATCCCGTATCGGCTCTCTTTCGGGATGTAACTCGCTGCAAAGAACGGTTTTTTATCCGGGGTCATGAAGATGGTGAGGGGCCACCCCCCGGTCCCCGTCAGCGCGTGAGCGGCCGCCATGTAGACCTGGTCGATATCCGGTCGCTCCTCGCGGTCAACCTTGATGCAGACGAAGACGTCGTTTAAGAGTTTTGCAACCTGTGGGTCTGCAAACGACTCTTCCTCCATGACATGACACCAGTGGCAGGCCGAGTAGCCGATCGAGAGGAAGACCGGTCTGTCCTCCTCCTGTGCCCGGCGAAATGCCTCGTCACCCCAGGGGTACCAGTCGACGGGGTTACGGGCGTGCTGGAGCAGGTATGGGCTCTGTTCGTGGATCAGCCGGTTTGGGGGCGATTTCTCCCGCACCGGTGCTTCTGGCGCTTTCGGGTCGTGTCCGCGTGCCGGGTTCATACTCCTGACGTGCAAATGCAGGCTAATAAAGGTGACTCTTCCGCGATGAAAAAAGAGTGCCGGTCAGGACCGGCCACCGGCTCACTCTGCTATGGGGATCTCCTTGGTCTCCTCCGCGACTGGCTGCATATAAGGGGCGTCCACGGCCAGAAGACCGTTCCTGAAGGTCGCCTTCGCCTTGTCGGGATCGACGGGGCACCCGATCGCGTAAGTCCCGACGTACCGGACGTCGCCGCGGGCTGCATCGATGGAAAAACTGGTCTCCTGCATCTTAAAAGTGATATCCTTCTTATCGACGCCCGGTAGTTCGATCTCGATATGAAGGTTCTCCTCATTCTCATCCGAGTAAGCACAGACATAGGGTGCGACTCTCAACGCTGCCATCTCATAACCTCCTTGATGGCAAGAGAAATGCAGGTGTGCTATATAACATTTGCCTCACACCACGTTCCGGCCCGGTGCGCGCCGGGTCATCCCGCAGGGTGGGAGACCGCACGTCAAAAGAGGGGATCTGCTTCTTCCGTAAAAAAGAGGAAGGTCAGCGCTCTTCGCGGACCATAGCGATGGCCTGCTTCGGGCACTCGTTTGCGCAGATGCCGCACCCCTTACAGTAGTCGAGGTCGACGTTGAGTTCCTCGTCGATGATCCCGTCCGGGCAGTACTGGGCACAGAGCCCGCAGGCGTTGCACGCCTCCCTGTCGACCACGGGCCGGAATGTTCTCCAGGATCCAGTCTTCCCTGACGAGGCCTCCGTTGGCCTGCTGAGCGCAAGTCTCTCTCTCATACCTTCAGCTCCTTATACGCCGCCTCAGCGGCCTTCACGTTCCTCTCGTCGGTAAACATCTCCTGGATCGCTGCACGTGCCGAAGGCAGGGTGATCACACCCATCTTCGCAAGCGCCCCGAGCACCGGGGTGTTGAGGATAGGGCTTCCGGCGACCACCAGGTTCTCTGCGAGCGCGATCCCCGTCAGGTCGACGTTCCGGCAGGCTCCGTTGCACCCGGAAATCGGGTGGGCACTGTTGAAGAGGACCGCCCCCCCATCTTTCAGGCCCTCCAGGACATCTACCACATCCATGATGCTCGTATCGAGGACGATCACGAGGTCCGGTTCATGGATCTGGCTGTAGATCTTGATCGGCTCATC
>Ga0265294_10007523_pt1 | contig 12872 bp, 8 predicted proteins | sample MunlanPumphouse3_FD_192504 | JGI IMG/M metagenome (GOLD analysis project Ga0265294, IMG submission 192504) | Groundwater microbial communities from a municipal landfill in Southern Ontario, Canada - Pumphouse #3 | ecosystem: Environmental > Aquatic > Deep subsurface > Groundwater | place... | reverse complement strand
GTGATATAGTAGAAGTTAAATATTTATTTTTAAATGAATATTTAAATGAATTAAATCATGTAAAAATATCAGGAAAAAAATTCTTTAAATTTCTTAAAGAAATAAAGACTGATAAAGCTAAAATAAATAAAATTGTCATATCAGAAGATGTTATAAAGATTTTAACTGATAATGATAAAAAAATAGTTTTTAAACAAGATTTAAACACAAAGGATAATAATAAACTATTTAATAAAATGAATAAAGATATGCTTGATAAAGAAAGTATTAAAAAATTTATAGTATCAGAAGAAACTTTTAATAAGATTAAAACAACAATGAATTTTAATAATTCAGTTATTTTATCTAAGGCTGTTTTTCCTTTTAATAGAATGAAAAAAACAGATAATTGTAGTCTGATATTCAAAGATAAAAATAAGTTATATATAAATTCGTATGTAAATAAAAAATATTATATCGTCCAGAAGTTTATTTACATACCAATATAAATTTTACACTTTAGATTGGTTACTCCACGCAATTTAAAGTTCGTAAAAGGGACAAGGGGGGAAGAATAAAATCTTCTCCCCTATTTATTTTTTTTTTATATTTTAACAGAAAATTAAATTTAATCATAAATTTTTAATGGAGAAATTAAATGGTAGCAGGAGAAAATAAGATAAAATCATTGGAAACTAAGTTTGCTAAAGAAGAAAGGAAAGAAACAGAAAAGTTTCAAAAAAATAAAGATGAACTTAAAAAAAATCTAGAAATCTTGAATACTATTAAGGATAAGTTAGTAGATCCTAATTTAAAAACAGATTTCTTTTCTTTTATAAATACTTTAAATTTAGTAAATGGTATGAAAGAAAATAAAGATAAAGAAGAGAGTTCGGCAGAAAAAATAGAAAAAAGTAGAAGTAAAGGTGGTAATGAAGAAAGAGCTTATAAAAATATGAAAGACTTTTTAGAAGATGATTCTAATGTAGGTTTTTTAAGTCAACTCCTTTACAACGAAATGGGAAGAATTAGAAGTTACCATAATTATAATTTAATTTATAAACTAATTCCTCAAATGAAAGAAGTAGTAGACACATATGTAGAAAATATTTTCTCTCCTAATAATTTTACTAAAGAATCACTCGGATATAAAATAAATGTTGAAGATCAAGATAATGAAAAAGACTATAGACAAAAATTAGAAGAAATAGAAAAAATATATAAATTGGAAATTAAAATAAAAAAATATGTAGAAGATGCTTTAAAACTAGGCGATTGTTTCGTTTCAGTATTACCATTCGGAGAAGAAATTAGTAATTTATTACAAGAAACTTGGGAAAAGGAAAAGGAAGATGTAGCTATTAATGCTTTGAGCGAAAGTAACTTACTATCAGAAGAAAAATTATTAAAAGAAGGCTTAACTTTAATTACCGAAGATAGTGAATTAAGTGAAGGGTTTGATTTATTTTATGAAGATGTAAATGCACAATTGAAAGAAAATAAAATAGAAATTACAAAAAAAGAAGATGCTAAAAAAATATTTATAAAGAGTGTAAATAATTTTATAAATGAATCGTTTGATGTGAGTTATGATTGTTTTTCTTTATTAAAAGAAGATCTATCTAATAGAGAAGCGTTTATAAAAGATAATGATATAAATAAATATTTAAATATAGTGCAAGGTACTGATAAAAATAAAAAGGTAGACAAAGATAAAGAAAAAGATTTAGAATTGAATGGTTCTATAATTAGAGTTTTACCCCAAGATAGAGTTGTTAAAATAGCCATAGGGAAGAACTGTATAGGTTATTTTTTAATTGAAGCGTACGATTTAGAGGGTTACTCAAAATTTGCTAGAACGGGTGCTATAGGTTATGATATTTATAACTTTTTTCAGACTTCTATAGAACCAAGAGCTGGAGGTTTATTTAGAAATAAGGACGAATTAGTTTATAATATAATTACCCGTCAATTTTTAAATAAAATAAATAAAAAGTTTATTTCTAATAATCCACATTTTAAAGAGATTATTTATGCTATGTTAAGACAACATGATTTATTTAAAAGATTTCAAATGAAAGCTACTTTCCTTCCAGAAAAATATGTAGTGCAGTTTACTCCTAATGCTATAGAAGAGAATGAGTATGGCACTTCTATTTATGAAAACTCTATATTTATGGCTAAGATTTATTTAGCAACTTTAGTCTCAACTTTAATGATGAAATTAACTAGGTCTGCTGATAAACGAGCTTTTTATGTAGAAGTTGGAGTGGAAGGAGAACAAGAAGCAGCAGTTGCTTCTTTTGTTAATGATATTAAAGGTAAAGATATAAAAATGGCTGGATTAGATGATATTAATTATATTTTAAATAATGTTGGACGATTTGAAGATATGTATGTTCCAGTGTTTAATGGACAAAAACCAGTAGATATGGAAATAGTACCTGGTCAAGATGCTGATGTTAATGATGAATTTTTAACTTTCTTAAAAAATTCAATAGTAGCTGGTTGTGGTATTCCTCCAACATTTATAGAACAAACAGAACAGGTTGATTTTGTTAAAACACTTTCTATGTTAAATGGAAAATTTTCTAAAAAAATAATTATGATACAAGGTATTTTGAAAGAGAGTTTTAATAAACTTGTTAGATTGCTATTTGAAAATGAATATTTAGTAAATACAAAAAATGTTAGTGAAGCAAAGCTTAATCCTGAATTAATAGAAGCAACTCTTCCTCCTCCCGATTCAATATTTACATCTCAAATGTCAGAAGATTTTACTTCAGCTGATAGTTATGCTGAGGGAATTCTCAATATTATGATCAATGACTCAGATGCGACTGAATATGGTAGTGATAATGAAAAAGAGATGGTAAGAAGTGCTTTTAAAAAGAGATTATTAAAAGAACGTGTAACTACAATAGATTGGAATAAAATGGAAGAAATGCTTGAAGATGTAAAAACTGAAGTAATAGCCAAAATAGCATCTGGAGACAGAGATCCTGAAGATGTAGAAATGACAGGTGGAGGAGGAATGACAGGTACTGGAGATGGAATGATGGGTGGTGGAGATGAATTTGGAATGGGTGGTGGAGATGAATTTGGAATGGGAGAAGAAACTCCTGAAGGTGGAGAAGAAGCAGGTGGAGAAACAGATATGGAAAATATGAAATTCTAAAAGAAAATAAACCCTATATCCCTTAATTGGGATATAGGGTATTTAATTACTTTTTATTTTCTTCTACTTCTTCTTTCTTTATATTTCCACCAATCGTTGATGATGTAGCTTCAGTTCCTTTTAAATCTTTAAGTAAATCTTGATCAACTAACCATTCTGGAAGTCCGTTGAAGGCATCTCCTCTATTGTCTGTAATAAATTCATGTTGTTTCTGTATGAAATTCTCATAGAATTTTTCTGTACTAACAACTTTTTTTGCTAATTCAAATATTTTACTTCCTAAGTGCATGTTAACAGAAAAAGGCTGGTCGATTTCAAAAGTGTCATGAGAATTTGAACTAAAGTTATGTTGACTCAATGCAACTCTTTTTGGAAATCCATTAGTAAAATAAAACGCAGATTCAAGAGATCTTTTTCTACCTTCAGCACTTGCTGTACCTATACCTGGGTTGCATGTAAAATAAAGAAATTCAACAGAATATTCTTTCTGAGCAAAATTTTCTAAACTACTTACACCTGTTTCTGGGTCTAAAATTGAAGTAATCCAATTCTGAAAAGGACCAGAAAAAACATTACCTGAAAGTTCTTGAAACTTTAATGTTACTTCATTACAATTCTTATTGATTTCATTTGGAAAATGATATTCATTTCCAGTAAAACCACCTGATACAGAAGAAGTTCCAAGGTCTAAATCATTAATACCTGAAAGTTCTTTAAAAGACATTTCCATTAATCTAAAAAAACTAAGATCACTTTCATCACCGTTCGGACTAGTTAATTTAGCAATTTGTTTTGGAACATTTGTAAAAATTACAAAAGCCCAACCTGATAAGAATGGATCTGCTATCAATCTTGAAGCACCCATCCCTCCAGGAAAGACTGGAGCTTTATTAACGATATCAACCATATCGTTATTTCTTGGAATAACCTTAAGCATTTAATTTCTCCTTTATAAAAAATTAATAATATTTAAATTAAAAAAAAGGAGGTCAATTAAGACCTCCTTATTAAATTAAGCAGTTTGAACAACGAAGTCAAAAATAAATGATTCTACTATATCGGCAAATTTTACATCAACTTTTATTCTCATTATTTTTTTTCTAACTTCATTAGCGTTTTGATAAACAGTTACAGTAATATAATCACATGCTTCATTACTTACATATTGAGCAAACTGTTCGTCTAAATCTTTCTTTAAGTTATTATTAATAAACTTAACTCTCTTGTTCTGGTATCTTTCAGCTATTTCTTCTCCTTCTCTCTTCATTCTAAGAAGAGTTCTAATTGCAAAAATATTAGTAAGAGGAGTATTCTTAGTTTGAGAAGTAAGCTGAGTCATAAGCCTTGTGTTATTCCTGTCAGTTATAGCGTAATTTATTCTAGCTTTATAAAGTTCATCAGCTTGAGCTTTATTAGGAGTATAGCTTAAACTTCCAGTTTTTATAGTATTGATTTCACCATAACCATAGCCAGCTATAATTTCATGAACACCTATAGTGCTATCTATTTTAGGTATTTTAGTTGAAAGCTCATAAAGAAGAGGAGCTTTTATTTCAGCATTATTGTATTTGTCTGTATAAATAGCTGACTGTCCATAAATAGCTGAATAGAAAGTATTTACTTCAGCAAGTAAGTTATTTCTTGAATTTAAAGCAGAAAGATAGTTAGGGTCAATAGCTAAATCCAAAAATACAAAAAAGTCTTTTCTTTCTTCATTTCCAGCTAAATCTATAATAGCTTTTTTAACATCAAAACTTTCACATGAATCCATAACTACATCGAATGGGAAGTTTCTTCTATCTATTACTTCTGTTGTAATGTATCCTCTATATGCTGCTGCTTTTAAGTAATTCTTTAAAGCTGTCATATCACTATTACTCAATAAAGTTCCGTCAGCAAAGAAACCATCTAAAGAACCACTTGATCCCTGATTAAAGTTTCCATAAGTAGCATAAAACTTATAAAGTACATCATTTACTATAGATGAAGTTATTACTGCAAAATTAGATTGCTTATAATTATAATTTAATACACCTATAGGTTGAATACTTGCATCAACAGCAGAAGCATCTACTTCTATATACTTTTGCTCCAAATCAGTTCTAGATGAAGAATCTCTTTCTTGTTTAAGTAAGAAATCAAAAAGAGTTGGATTAATATCAACACCGTCTATAGTTAAATCAGTAACTAAAGAATTAAATACATCTGGATTATCTACAAAAGTAAGTCTATCAGAAAAACTAACAACATTTTTAAGAACATCAGCTATATAGTAAGATCTTCCATATTTATCTAAAGCTGTTGGATCTAAACTTACAACTTCTGGGCCAAAAATTGTCTTTTCCACATTATTTATTTTGATAAAAACTTCAAAATTATAAAGTCTATATCCTAAATCATCTTCATCCTCTACATTATAAGAAGAAAATTTAATTCCTAAATTATTATCGTCCTTTGTATGATTTCCAGTTAAACCAAGAAGTATATGTCTTTTAAAACCATCTGTTGTAGTTTCTGTGAAATAAGGGTTTGTTGATGAATAAGGATTAGCTATAAATGCATCCAATTCAGCATAACTTGTAGCATATTTACTTACAAGGATTGGTCTACAAAGAGTATAAGCATTTTTTTCTGGAATGATAACAGTTAAAGATTCATATGTTTCATACTCGTCTTCAGTGTAAAATCCTTCTGTTTTACTTATAAAAAATTCATAAGAATAAGGCCCAGTTCCTGTTTTTACTATAGTTTCATCTAAAATTAAAGATGAATAAATTGCATTTATAACAGGAGTTAAAACTTCATCACCCTTTCTATTTATAAAAAAAGATGTATCAATAGTTTTTATCGGAAGAATCTGATAATAGTTAGTTGAATATTCTATATATGTAGAAAAATAAATTCCTTCATATGGGGTTTCACCTGTTGCAGCTTTTACTAAAGAAACAGATTGAACTGAAACAGTACCTAAAAGATCACTTCCTTTTTTAATTATTAATTCTTCACCGTCATGTAATCTTAAAGTAGCGTTATCTTCAACTACTAAACTTTTACCACTAACGATAGGTGCTGTAGCTGAAGGAACAATAGCTATACCTGATACGATAGGTGTTGTTATATCTGTTAGGCTATAAAAGTTAAGAGTATCGCCTGCCTCTAAACCAGTAGTATTAAAATTTCCAGATAAATAAATATAAGGAGTTATTTTTTCATTTAAAGCACTTCCTATTTCTTTATATCTAGTAACCTCCATTCCTGGCTCAAGAGAAAGACTGTTAGCATGATTTGCTTGTACTTTTATTTTACTTGCCATTTCTGTTAAAACTATACTAGAAAAACTATCTATAGATTCTTCTTCTTTAGCTGGAACTCTTTTAGTTTGTACATCTAAAAAAGTATTTGCTATTGATCCTGGAAGATACATTGGCTTTTCAGCATCTAGAAAGGGAACTACTCTTAATATATAAGTAGCTACGCCATTTGCTAAAAAATTTGCAGCATTGTAAGGTGCTAAACCATGTTTCTTAAAATTTGGTGTTCCAAATTCATTAACATAATTAATTTCACTAGTATGTCTTACTAGTTTATTTGCTCTTCCTTTATCGGAAGTAATGACCTGAAAGTAATTTATACCTGTTAAATTTACTTCTGTTTCTTCAGGTGCATCAATTATCCTCGAAAGAATAAAAGGACTTAAGATTTCCATTTTGCTCTCCTTAATAAAAAAAATAATAAAATTATATAAACTTTTAATTATATGTTAACTAAAGTTATTAGTTTATTGATGGATAAGCTTCTCAATAGGTGTAGAAGCTTCTTTTTCATTCTGTCTAGTTCTATTAATTGAAAAAGTTAAAGATTTAAAGAAATCTTCAAAAGTTATAGAACTAAAAGTACTTTTTATATGCGGTAAATTTTTACTAGAAATATAAATAAAGTCTGAAAGATCTTTTTCTGTTAAAGTCTTTTTTATTCTACCTAATTTCATTCTTAGTGGTTCATTTATATCTTGTGAATTTCTAGCAAACTCACTTGTTAAGGCTTCTAACAAGATATAAGGTAAATTAAATTCAGAAGTCATTCCATTTATTTCTATACAATTTAAAATGACATGAATTATATTATTATAATTAATAATTTTAGGAAGTTTACCATTTAAAAGTAATTGAAGTAAATTATATAAACTATGGTGATTTCCTATTAAAGAATTATTTTCTAATAAAACTGAATCTTGAAAACTCTGTAATACTAAATATTTTTGATTTTTTTCTAATTCTTTTATTTCATTTTGAGAAGACTGATAGAACGAATTAAATAATATTCTCATATTTACAGGAAAAAGACAAGATTTAAAAACTCCATTATCTGTTTCTTTATTATGTGCAGATAATTGAAAAAGAGCTAAAGTATTAATAGCTGATCCATCTAGTGTTGCTATTCCATTTTCTATATAATCTTGTGGAATATAAATTCTTAAAATAGGTACATTTGTTATTATTTGTTCATTTTTGGTGGTAAAAAATCTTTCCATAAAAACCCCTTTAAATAAAAATATTAATTTTATGTTTTAAGTTTATCATAATATTATAAATAAAAAAATCAGATATCCAATTTTGGATATCTGATTTTAATTTAATTTTCTATCTTTTCATTTTTATTAATAACTTCTTCTTTCACTTCTTCTTTCTTTTCAATTCCCAATTCTTTATTTACTGTTTCTTTTATTTTAGTTGCTACTTCATTTAATTTATTTTCTTCTTCTGTGTTTATTTCAATAATTTCTTTTTCTATATCTGGATAAATGTTTTTTACTAAATTAACAATTTCAGGTGTTCTCTTATAAGCTGTTATGAGTAATTTAGAATAAAAAAAATAATCTTTTTCATTTAGTTTCTTATTTAAAAAGCTTATTAATTTATAAAAAAATTTAGGACAAGAGAAAAGAGAAAAAGTATTTAAAACACCAGTATTTAAAATATCCATATGTTTAAGAAGTAAAAGAGGAGTTACTATTTTTAAATTTTCTTGAGAAGAAAGTCTTGTAACTTCCATTTCTAACGCAGTTAGTTTAGTTATGATAAGTTTATTTACTTGAATTTTTAATTCTTTTAAGGATTCTTTTTGTTTATTAAAAGTTTCTTCGTCTTGTGTAGTTCCTATTGCTTGTCTTTCTTCTTGTTCTTTCTTTAACAATTCTTGATACTCTTCTAATTCTTTTACTTTATTTGAGAATTCTTCATCCAATTCTTCATCTAATATTTCTATAGGATTTTTAATCTTATTTAATTTTTCTATATGTTCATCTATTTTAACTATAGTTTCTTCTATTTTTTCTTTATTTTCTTTAGGAAGTAATTCATCATTTAATCTTCCTTTGAGATCTCTTTTATAATCTATCAATATTTCAACTTGTTCTTCAAAAGTTTTTTTATCTAATTCTTCTAATTCTTGTTTAGTCTTTTTAGCAAAATTATTTTTTTTACTTTGCATATTTCTTATTTTCTTTACATATTCTTCTTGTTTTCTCAATTCAGCTAGTTTCTTTCTTTCTTTTTCTAATTTGACCTTAACAATTTTTTCTCTTTCTTTTTTCTTTTTAAAATTCCTTTGAAGTTTAATAGCTTTTTGTGACATGCGAGACTGCTCCATTATTTTGACACGAATGTCATGTTAATAATTTAGTTTCGTCAATAATAAGACTTAAATTAAATAAATTTAATTAAGAGGTCTTATCTCGGATAACTTTCAATGGGTTAAGCCAACCCCAGAAATTTTACACCTAATTGTCTTAAATTAAATGCTGCATTATCATCTCTATTTAGTTTTAATCCACATTTACACTTATAAATTCTTTCATTTAATTTAAGTTTTTTAGTTCCTTTTTTCCTTCTTCCACAACTACTACATATTTGTGAGCTAGGAAAGAATCTGTCTGCTACTACTAAACTGTTTCCATACCATTTTGACTTATAACTTAAGAATTCCTTGAATTTATAAAATAATGCTTCATAAATAGATGAACTTAAATATTTGTTTTTAAGCATTCCTTTAACATTTAAATCTTCTATAGTAATAACATCAAATCTTTTAGTAATCATGGAAGTAAGTTTATGAAGAAAATCACCTTTAATATTATTCATTTTTAAATAACTATTTTGTAATTTGATTTTCATTACATTATAATTATTAGAACCTTTTTCTTTTTTAGATAATATTTTTTGTTGTTTCTTAATTTTATGCTTTAAAGTTAATAATTCTTTAGGATAATTAAATTTCTTAACTCTAAGAAATTTCGTAGATTTCTTTTTTCTATCATAAGCTAAAGTAGCAAAATCTTTAACACCTAGATCTATACCTGTATATCTATTAGTAGATTTTCTAACTATTACTTCTTCATTAGTATCTATAATGAAAGATATGAAATATTTATTAGCTGTTTTAGTTATGGTATAATTTTTAATAATTCCTTTAAATCTAGGTGTTTCAGCTAACTTAATAGCTTCTTTAAATTTAGGTAGTATAATTTTGTCATCTATAATTCTTATAGTAGAATTATTTTTCCTATAAATCCTAAATCTGAATTTACCTTTTTTACGACTATCAAACTTTGGCTTTCCTCCTTTACCTTTAATAAATCTAGCAAACGCTTCACTTAAATCTTCTATAGCGGAATCAAGTATAATAGGAATGTATTCATCTTCCCATTCTTCTTTAAGTTCTCTTTTACACTTGTCTCTAATTAAATAATTATTAGGTTTAATTCCATTAGAATATAAATCATTCCATAATGCTAAACCACGGTTATAACAAAATCTGCGATAACCAAAACATTTTTCTAATAATTTAATTTGTTCTTTATTAGGATAAATCCTAGTTTTATGAGATTTCACATGATACCTCCTATTTCTTCTCCTTCTCTAACTCCTTTACTTGCTCATACTGTTATAAATATTGGTTAAATAATTATTATTTAAATTATTTACTAAAAGACTAATATTTTCTTCTTCATTTAAAATACTAAAGAAATTAACTGAAAAATGATCACCTAAATTAATTAACGTCATTGGTTCATTATCATCAAAGAAAAACTTATAAATATTGGAAAAACAAATATTATCCGATTCTAATTTATAAATATTTTTAAATATTTCTTCTGGAGAGTTTCTATAAAAGTCTAAAGAATCTTTCACAATATTTTCCATACTATTTATGATAACCAAATTGTCAAGAGATGTTTTTTTCTTTAAATTTATAAATTCTAAATCTTTCTTATTTAAATCAACTTTATAAGACTTTATTATTTCTTCTCTATTTGAGTTGATGTAACTTTGTACTAATAATTCGTATACTTTTTTATTTTCTATAATAAAAAATTCATATACATTTGATAAAATTTTTTCTAAATCCATATCTATTTCATATTGATCAGTGTCTAGAATTAAATCAAAAGCATTAGCTATTTCTTTTAAAAACATAGAAAAAATCTCTTTTCTTCTAATTTTAATTCTATTTAATAATTCTGGGTTGTTTTCACTTGTTAAATTAAGAAAATTAAATCTTTGCTTAATTATTTCAAATAAATTTGGAAGAGAACCTAAAGTAAGTTTTCTGTTTTGTATTTGTTCTCTTATCATTTTAACTAATATTTCTTCTGACGAGCTTGACATAAGGGAAAATTCATCATCCAAATCCATTTCCTCTAATAAATCGTCAAGTTGGTCTTTTTCAAGATCAAAATCACTCATTTTTTCCTCACATTTTAAAAAAGTTATTATTAATTATATATTTCTGATTTTAAAAAATTAAAATTATTTTTTATTATTACCATACATTATGTCTAAAATATTATTTTTCTTCTTAGACGCTTCACCTGTTAAACCTTGTCTTTTAGCCGTTTCAATAAAAATCTTAGTTTGTTCAGAAAGACCAGCATTATTAGCTGTAACTTTGTTTAAATCTAAAACTTTCTTAATTTTTTCTTTCGTGTACAAGTCGGTTTCTTCTTCACCTAATCTATAAAAATCCCTCCAAGTGCTTTGAGTTTTAGAATATTTAGCTATAAGATATCCTAATAAAATATCATCATGAGCATTACTTCTGTGTTCAATTTTACCACTTGTTTTCACTTCTAATGATTTTATTTGATCAAATATTAATTCAGATCTTATATTTTCAGGTGAATTTCTTACTTCTTCACCTAAAATATCAAAGAAAATTTCTCTACTTTGCGGTGAAGTATCAATACCATATCTTTTATTCATCTTTTTATTTTGAGTTTTTGTAATAGTATGTTCTTGATCTCTTTTTCCTTGTAAAACTTCTCTCTCCATATCTTTATCAACATAAAATAATCTCTTTTTTAAAGTAAATAAAGTTGGATGATTTTTTTGGTCTAAAAACATTTGAATTATGGTTAAACCGTAATTGTTTTTTTCTATAGATACAATAGATCTAAACAACCAAAAAGTCATAATATCACCTATAAAATAAGCAAACTTTGGCACTGAGAGATTTCTAGTTTCTATTATAAATGCTGGATTCCCAGTTTTAGGATTAATACCAACTATTGTACTACTATCTTGACCTAAACCACCTGCAACGTCAACACCTAAAAGATATTTTGTTAATGGTTTCATCTCTTCATACATATACACTTTAAACTTTCTATTTTCAAAATTATAGTAAAAACATACAGGTTCTACTAAAACATTTCTTACAGCTGTTAATTCTTCTTCTGTAAAGGGAGATACATCAGATGAGTAAGTCCATTCAAGATCAATTTCTCTTTTTATTTTAAGTAAATCATTATTAACAAGTCTACATTGTTCTTCATACCAATCTTTATCATATCCTAATTCCTGCCAAGTAAATTTACTATAAATAAAGTCATTAGTGGAGTTTTCTTTAATAAATCGTCTTAACTCTTTCTTCTTCCAATCTAACATTTCTAATTCAAACTTTACAGAACTATCCATCCAGTTTTTACAATGACTCCCTTCCTCACTATCTAAGAAATTTGGAGTAGTAGTAAGTAATATTCCATAAGGTTTTTTATTTTTTTTAGCAAACTTAGCAGCTTTACTCAGTGCAAAAACAGCTGATGAAAATATAATTTCGTTATATTTTAGGAACGCAACGTTTTCTTTACATGACTTCGTAAATTTCATGTTTTATATTTCTATAATTACTCATACTTTCATATGAGACGAGACTATATCTTGTTCTTTAATTAAGTTTAAAGAACCCCTGCACTTCCACTCACTTGAGTGTACTCTACTCGGTTCTACACCATAACTATATGGCTTACCCTTTCGATAGTCGTTGAACCTTACTCTTATAAAGTATAAAGAGTCTTGGCTGCTGATTGTCCAATCTTCTTAATTTTCAAACATTCAAGCTTGATATTACTATCTACTTTGTAGTTTAAGAAGCTCTAAGGAGTTTCCAGCAATTCACAAGGTTTTTCAACATACATTACTGTATGAAGGAGCAAATTGTTACTCATCCCACCAAAGCACTGGGATCGTAAGACCACGTGTTTTTCTTATTTATAGATTCGTTATTTCTATAATTACTCATACTTTCATATGAGACGAGACTATATCTTGTTCTTTAATTAAGTTTAAAGAACCCCTGCACTTCCACTCACTTGAGTGTACTCTACTCGGTTCTACACCATAACTATATGGCTTACCCTTTCGATAGTCGTTGAACT
>Ga0265294_10007522_pt1 | contig 12873 bp, 12 predicted proteins | sample MunlanPumphouse3_FD_192504 | JGI IMG/M metagenome (GOLD analysis project Ga0265294, IMG submission 192504) | Groundwater microbial communities from a municipal landfill in Southern Ontario, Canada - Pumphouse #3 | ecosystem: Environmental > Aquatic > Deep subsurface > Groundwater | place... | reverse complement strand
CGGAGGAATTTCCATTTGAGTTCTCCGTGAATTTCTGTATCTTGCAGGACCATCCTATCTGAAAAATTTTCTGCGTTTCATGGTGGTAGATGATGAAGTTCTCGATGTAGTCCAGCAGTCGATCCGGCGCACATAGTCCCGTGATGACCGCCTCCACACTGGCGCCTTCGCGCTTGAGTTGGGCATGGGGGGAATCCTCTCCTGCCGTTTTATTCTGTTTGGGTGATGTTGTTGTAGGGGCGACCGGTCGGTCGCCCCTACAACGTTAACGCGCCAGATGTGGTTGCGCCGGGTTATTTTCGTCGTTGTCCCATCGTAAAGGGTTATTCATGATGTATTCACGGGCACGAGTCAATTCATCGTCGTTCCGAATCACCCGCTCGTAATAATTGCGCTGCCAGACCGGACAACCGGGGTTGTTGCGCAACTTATTGATTTTGCGTGTTGAAACCGATTTGAAATTTTGTATTATCGCCCCCAATGAGCCATGACACGTTCCGTGTGGCGGTAGGGGCGAAGCAAACGTTACACCTGCTTCGCCCTTCTTGCCACTAAGATCAAAATCGGGCGAAGCAGATACACCTTGCTTCGCCCCTACAGGGGCGGATTCGGTTATATGCAGAATAGCGTGGAAATGATTCGGCATGATCACTAATACATCCAATTCCACATGGGGCAAATGCGTTGTTATCCCCTGCCAACACCTGTTGGCCGCAGTGCCGCAATCATTCAAACGTGTAGATCCGTCCATAATATCCCCGAACAGGCATTCGCGGTTCCAGGCACAGATCGTCACGAAGTACGCACCGACAGCGGAATAATCGTAATCCCGCAGACGAATGGAACGGCGATGATGGATGTCAGGGTTGTATGTCATTGTATATTTTAGGTAACCGCAGTAGGGGCGAAGCAAACGCTTCACCTGCTTCGCCCTGGTTTTTGCTGTTATCAGTTATCAGCATCAATCAAAATCATTGTAAAACCGGGCGAAGCAGATGAACCTTGCTTCGCCCCTACCCATGTTTACCCCACATCCGCCATGCTGGACGGAAACTGGATGTCCAGGTTTTCGACGGACAGTTTCCCGGAGATGAGGCGGGGTAACAGCATATTTTTTACTTCATTCAATCTTATGTTATTCAGCTCAAGGTTTCTCTTTTGATCAAATATGCCTTGATAAATTTGATTGAATCTATCGATCGAATCAATCTCATTCGGCATAAATACGATCATTCGATTGATAAACTCCTTGTTCGCATGGGGTATCGCAGAACCCGTATTATTGAAAATAATAGACTCCTTACATGCCTTCAAGTACTCAAATATGAAATGTCTCAAACTCGTGTCCATTTTGATGAGTGAAAAAGTCGATCCGACAATCCCTTTGCACCCTCTAAATACCAAGCCCGACCTCGCACCATCCATAAGCATTAGGATATCGTTATCACGGCAGATCACACTATTTTTACTCTCATAGCGTAACTGTATCCATTTTTTAATCCTGACCATTGCTTGACCAGCTCAGCCACGGCCTGCTTTCCATCATTATCCTCAAACACCTCCAGTAGTTGCTCGGAAACCGGCTCCACCTGTGCCTTGTTCTCCGCCAGCTTTTCCATTCCCTGCTGGAAATAGCCGTCAATCAACTGCACGAACTTCTGGCGCTTGCCCCGGTGCAACTGGCTGATGATGGCGATGTTCTGGATCTGCTCTTCGGTGAACTCGCGGTGGGCGCGGTCGATATGGGTGAAGATGTTGCGGGTGTCGATAAACAAGATCTTCTTGTCCTGCTTAGCTTTGTCAAAAAACCAGAGCGTGGCCGACAAGGTGACGGTATAGAACATGTTGGAAGGGAGCGTCAGCATACAGTAAATCAAGTTATTATCGATCAGAGATTTGCGGATATCGGCTTCGGAATGGCGGGCGTCGGAGGCAGAGTTGGCCATAACCAGCGCAGCCCGACCGCCCGGTTTGAGTGAGGTGGCAAACAGGTTAATCCAGAGGTAATTGCCGTTGGGAACGGTTTCCTTCCCCTCGTCCCCCTTTTTTACCTTCGATTTGTTGCGCGGCAGGCCATAGGTGTTGAAGCGCTTGTCCTTCTCCACACTCTTGATGCTGACGTCATCAACATTGAATGGGGGATTCGCCATGACATAATCAAACTCTCCGAAACTGCCGTAAGGATCCTCATAATAGGTATTGGCCTGGCGAACTTCGCCCCGCAGGCCGTTGACCGCCAGGTTCATCTTGGCCAGTTTGACCGTTTCCAGGGTCTTTTCCTGTCCGTAGACAAAGATATCACCTTCACCATTGGCCAGATCATTGCGGTGCTGTTCGATGAAATGGGCCGACTGCACGAACATACCGCCAGAACCGCAGGCCGGGTCGTAGACCTTGCCGCGATGGGGTTCGATGATCTCCACCATCAGGCGCACAACCGAGCGCGGAGTAAAAAACTCTCCGCCCCCCTGACCTTCGGCCATGGCGAAGTTGCCGAGGAAATATTCATAAATCTGCCCGAACATATCGCCTTTTCGAACTGACGATAACGGTTGTCGGCGAATTTAAGAAAAATCAGGCCTATCACCGACGTCGAATACTCACTGGATTTCAGGTCAGAGTTGGCCCGCAATGTATCAACACTGCGCCAAAGGTCGGCTTCAAGTTGTTTCAGGTCTTCTGAGGTCATTAAATTATCCAATCAATTTTCTCACTACCCGTGTATTCAGGCCGGATTAAGCGTAGCGGATCCGGCAGGTCCGACGGCAATCGGTGGATGCGCTTCGCTTCATTCACCCTACTTTTCCATCATTACAACTAACCATGGCGGATACGTGGATCAGCCATGGCGTAGCAGAGATCGGCGATCAGATTTCCGATCAGGGTCAAAAAAGCGCCTATGACCAGGATACCCATCACCACCGGGTAATCGCGTGACATGACCGACTGGTAGAAGAGTTGCCCCATGCCGGGGATGGAATAGATGGACTCGAAGATGACGCTGCCGCCGATCAGGCCGGGAATGGAGAAGCCGAGCAGGGTGATTAATGGCAGCAGGGCATTGCGCAGGGCGTGTTTATAAATCACGACCCGCTCGGAAAGCCCCTTGGCGCGGGCGGTGGTGATGTAATCCTGTTCGATTACATTGAGCATGGAAGAGCGCATGTAGCGTGACAGCCCGGCCAGACTGCCGAAGGAGGCCACCATGATCGGCATGATCAGATGTTTGGCCATGTCCCACAGATAGCGCAGAGTACCGTAACTATCGCTTCCCAAGGTATGCAGACCCGAGATGGGGAGCCAGTTCAACTTTACTCCGAAAAAATACATGAGCAGCAATGCCAGCCAGAAGGTGGGCACTGCAAAACCTACAAAAACGAAGATGGTCAGACCCTTGTCAAGCCAGGTATCGCGGTGGGTAGCAGCCAGGATACCGATCGGGATGGCCAGGCCGAACTCCAGCAGCAGGGCGATGATATTGAGCGAAAGGGTAACAGGCAGACGTTCCTTGATCTTTTCCAAGACCGGGCGGCTATCAGAGGAAAAGGAACGCCCAAGGTCAAGGCGGGCCAGCTTGCCGACCCAGGTAAAATACTGCTCGGCTAGCGGCTTGTCCAGGCCGTAGTACTTGCGCAGGCGTTCACGGGACTCCTTGCTGACCTTGGGATTCATGGCCACCTGCATCTCAACCGGCTCGCCCGGCGCCAGATGAATGACCGAGAAGGAGATAAGTGTGATGCCGATCATCAGCGGGATCAGCATCAGGATGCGTTTTACAAGGTACGTTGACATGGCATCCGTTCTCTCACTTGTGGGTATCCTTCCAGGCTTTTTTTACCGCTGACAGCGTACCGGGCAACATTCCGATGGCTATTGATCCCTTCTTTTCCCATTGCGAAATACTACCTGCGGTAATACGGAGGCGGGCTGCAAAAACAGCCTGTGTCTCACCGAGGGATGACCGCCAGGCGTATATGGCCTCTCCGCTTAGCGGTTTTGGAAATGCTGTTTTTTCCTTTTTTGTCGTGGTAACTACAGATGTTTTGGATATTGCCTCCCCTGTTTCAGCCATCTCGACCCCGAATACATCGGCAAGACCGGTTGCGGCGATCCTTCGGCGGGAGGTTCCTGCTTTGGCCGCGCCCGTAATTGCCGCCGAGACATCAACCAGCTCTTCGTGGTTCACCCCACGCAGAAGAAACAGCATCTCCGGTGAGTGGTCCAACCGGGCCCCCACACCATAGAGCACTGCGGCAACATGCTTACACATGCCGGCCCAGTCCGGGCAGTCGCAGTCAAACTTCATCTCACCCGGCTGCGGGAAAAGCCCGTCCTTGCGATCCGAAACCACCTCCATCACGCCACTATCCAATTTCCCGCGCAGCAGATCGATCAACGATCCGATCCTGCCGGTGCAGGCGGATTTGACGGCATCCCATTTCTTTTTTGCGAGCGGTGAGATGGTAATGGAGACGTTGTACAGTACCGATCCGCTGACAATGGCTTTGATGGCGCCGCCCTGGATCTCCAGATGACAGACTGAGCCGTTTCTGACATAGGTGCGACCACGGGGCAGGCGGTTGGCATAATCGCTGAACGACTCCATATGGTCGCACCATCCCTTTCCCCAGAAGGAATCAGCGATCTTGCGACCGGTCAGTTGTATCGGTTGGACATTGAGGCCCTTCTTTTTCATCTTTTCAAGCTGTTTCCGAGCCTTTGCCCGACGCTCGGCTACCGGCACGTATGGTGCATATCCGTAGAAACTCATGCTAGGGACATCCTCCTGATTATAATGTAAACCTACTGATTATGTTAATCATCCGGTGAGACGTCAATATATTCCTGATATCAACTCATAGCGTCCCATACCGAACGCCGCTCCTTTTCCAACATGGAGATACATACCGAGCACCAGAAACGGCATAAGTCCGATAAAATCTCCATGAAAGTTCCCATATCCGGTCACACCTGTTCTCTTCCGGCTCACGCTGGTTTCATGGCAAAAACGATCTTCCACACAGGCTACCTTATCTGTCTGAATTGACAAGAATTTAAAATCACAATCAATTTCACACTCTCCATAATAATATGCCAACGAGGAAACCCGCCTCATCACGGAGCGTGCAAAACAACTGAAATCAAACCTGCTGAGCGGATGACCCCCTTCAAGCAACCTTAACGGTGACAACAGCCGGATTCCGAGATCAATACATTCCCAAGGATAGAGGTGAAGCAGACCTTCTGTAGAGAGCACTGCCAATTCGTCTGGCCGTGTGATACTGCTGCCTATGCCAACTGTTTGAACATTTCTCTGGTAGTCACGGGAACCAACCAGAAGAACCTCGGCTGGCGCCGGGCAGGTATCACCGGCCAAGAGTTCTGTAAATCCCTCCAGCAGCATTTCCAGATGAGGAATTGCGCGACCAATCACTACCAGACCGCATTCAAGCAACTCCATATTTTTGCAAGGATCGTCCGGAGCCGGAAAAGAAAAAACAAACGGAAGTGGTGGTTTTTGATGACGCTTGAGTGCGGAAGGATCGACCGTAAGCTTTTGACCAAAAACCAGATACCAGGAACACCTTTCCCGGCTGGAGCAGATCTCACAGGCTCGTGCAGGCCAACGACAAACACCGCTTTTGCATATTGCAGACAACTCGCAGCCGATATTATGTAACCACTTCAGAAGACTGGCGCTATCGACCGTCTGTACAGTTACAACAAGATTGACAAGATTAAAGTCCACGTAGCGTAACCTGGCGGAGGAAGTGTCAACAAACTGGATAAACTAAAAACTTTCCAACATACAATAGAAAAAAAGACGGCCCGAAGGCCGCCTTATTGTACCAGATAACAGGATAGAAAAGTCTGAATTAAGCGAACTGGGCCTTAAGAAAATCCCGATTCATTCGCGCAATAAACTTTACGTTAACACCCTTTGGACAAGATGCCTGACACTCATAATGGTTTGTACAGTTGCCAAAACCACACTCGGTCATCGTTTGGGTCATTTTCTTTACGCGGGCTGCCGCCTCGATTTTACCCTGTGGCAACAGAGACAACTGTGAAACCTTGGCGCCGGTAAACAGCATGGCAGCGCCGTTTGGACATCCAGCCACGCAAGCGCCACATCCGATGCATTCTGCGGCATCCGTTGCTTCTTCAGCCACGGGCTTGGGAATCAAGATTGCATTACCGTCAGGCGCGCCGCCAGTGTGACAGGAGGTGTAACCACCTGCCTGAATGATCTTATCAAGGGCTTCGCGGTCGACGACCAGGTCGCAGATAATCGGGAAGGCACGTGCTCTCCACGGTTCAATGTAGATCGTATCGCCATCCTTGAACTTCCGCATGTGAAGCTGGCAGACAGTGGTACGATCCTGCCCGCCATGGGGCGCTCCGTTGATTACCTGAGAGCACATACCGCAGATACCTTCACGGCAATCGTGGTCAAAAACGATCGGATCAACGCCACTAAGAATCAGGTCTTCGTTGACGCAGTCAAGCATCTCCAGAAAGGAATGGTGTTCAGTTATGTTCTTGGCCGTATAGGTTTCGAACTTACCAGGATCGTTGGCCTTCTTTTGGCGCCACACGATCAGTGTCAATGTCATGGACTTATGATCGCTCATTATTTGTAGCTCCTTACGGCGAGATGTACGTTCTCGAATTTCAACGGTTCCTTGTGCAGTTCGGGCGTGGCGTTAAGGCCCTTGAATTCCCAAGCGCCAACATAACAGAAATTGGCATCGTCACGTTTGGCCTCACCATCATCATACTGGTATTCTGACCGGAAGTGACCACCACAAGACTCGTTACGGTGCAAGGCATCGCGACACATGAGCTCGCCAAACTCGAAGAATTCGGCAGTACGGCCAGCGTTTTCCAGCTGCTGGTTGAGCTCGGTTCCTGAACCGGTAACCTTAACATTCTTCCAGAACTCCTCGCGCAGCGCCGGAATCTTTTTGAGGTTTGTCTCCAGAGATGCCTTAGTACGGGCCATACCACAATTATCCCACATAAGGCCGCCAAGCTCGCGCATGAAATCGGTCACAGTGCGCTTGCCATTGATGGAGAGCAACTTATTGACATCCTTCTTGGCATCCTCCTCACACTTCTTGAATTCAGCATGGTCTGTCTTGACCTGACCAGGTTTGACCGTAGCCAAATAAGCGCCAACTGTGTAAGGTATGACGAAGTAACCATCGGCCAGGCCCTGCATGAGGGCTGAGGCGCCCAAGCGGTTAGCGCCATGGACGGAGAAATTGGCTTCACCCAGAACAAACAGACCAGGTACATTACTCATCAGGTTGTAGTCAACCCACAATCCACCCATTGAGTAGTGCGGCGCCGGGTAGATACGCATCGGGGTTTTATAGCCATCTTCATCGGTAATTTTTTCGTACATCTCGAACAGGTTGCCGTATCGATCCTTGATAGTTTCAGCGCCCAGGCGCTTGATGGAATCGGCAAAGTCCAGATAAACACCGCGGCCACCAGGACCGACGCCGCGGCTGTCGTCACACTGTTCCTTGGCTGCGCGGGAAGCGATGTCACGCGGGGCCAGGTTGCCAAAGCTCGGGTACTTGCGCTCAAGATAGTAATCGCGTTCGTCCTCGGGTATCTGTTGCGGCGGACGATTGTCCCCTTTATTCTTGGTTGCCCAGCAGCGACCGTCGTTGCGCAGTGACTCGGACATCAAAGTCAGCTTGGACTGGTAATCGCCGGCCTGCGGGATGCAGGTAGGATGAATCTGTGTGTAGCAGGGATTGGCGAAATAAGCGCCTTTTTTGTGGGCCTTCCAGGTAGCCGTAACCGAGCATCCCATGGCGTTGGTTGAAAGATAGAATACATTAACGTAACCGCCTGTGCAGAGGCAGACGGCATCCGCTGCGTAGCTCTCCATTTGACCATTGATCAGGTTACGGCAGGTTATGCCGCGTGCAACGCCATCAACAACAACCAGGTCGAGCATCTCGCGACGGTTGTACATCTTGACCGTACCGAGTTTTATCTGACGGGAAATGGCAGAATAGGCGCCCAGCAAAAGCTGCTGACCTGTTTCACCACGTGAATAAAAGGTACGGGAAACCTGTGCGCCGCCGAAGGAGCGGTTGTCCAGGTAACCGGCATAATCGCGGCCAAAGGGCACGCCTTGAGCCACACACTGGTCAATAATGTTGTTGGACACCTGGGCCAGACGCCATACGTCTGCCTCACGGGCACGGAAGTCACCGCCTTTGATGGTGTCATAGAAGAGACGATAAATGGAGTCACCGTCGTTGGGGTAGTTCTTGGCAGCGTTTATGCCGCCCTGTGCAGCAATGGAGTGGGCGCGCCGCGGGCTGTCCTGGTAGCAGAAGGCCTGTACATTGTAGCCCAGTTCTCCCAATGAAGCAGCAGCTGCGCCTCCGGCCAAGCCTGTTCCGACTACAATAATATTGTATTTACGTTTGTTGGCGGGATTAACCAGCTTCATATCAAAGCGATGTTTGTCCCAGGTTTGTTCAATAGGTCCGGTTGGACATTTTCCGTCTAGTATCACAATAACCCCCTTATTTCAAAATTCTAACAATAACGGTAAGTGGGACAGCGGCATAACCCAGAAAAAGAGCCAATGCGGCCAGGGTGCCGACCTTGGTGAGTGCAGGTTGTACCCTGTCGTTGCTCCAGCCCATGGTCTGAAAAAAGCTCTGAATCCCATGAGACAGATGCAGGAACAGGGTAACCATCGCACCTACATAAATAAGTGTTATAAAGGCGTTCTGAAATGCCGGGATCATCATGCCGTAAACATCGGGAACCATATAGGCATGGAGGGGTACCAAGTGTTTGAGTGCGGCTGTTTCAGGACTGATCGTCTGAAAGGTAAAATGCAGAAGATGATATACAATAAATGCAAACAGGATCAGACCGGTCCAGATCATGTTTTCACTGGCAAATGTAGCCTTTTGGGTCCACTTGACAGCATACTGCTGAGGTCTGCCATTGCTGTTCTCAATGGTAAGTTGTATGCCGTACCAGATGTGTACGCAAACAAGTGCAAGCAAACCAAGCCTGAATGCCACTATGATGGGTAGCGGCAAGCTGTGGAGATGATGGGCGTATGCATTGACACCACCGTCGAGCCATCCAAAAATGGTTGAGTTGCCGATCAGATGGATCATGATAAACATAACCATACATTGCCCTGTTATGGCCATCAGGATCTTTCTGCCGATAGATGACGTAAGAAATTGCATATCTATCCTTCCTTTTCAAGAGTGTGTAACTGCGTTAATTAATTGTTCCGTGAATATGGGATGCCCAAGGCGACTGGATACTAATGGCGCTGAGGCGGCCCACGCCAGCATAATCTGATGACAACCTGCATACCAACCTCCTTCGAGTGTATTTAGATGCGGCAGTCGTGCAATTGCAGCTTAGAATATGTTCATCTGTACTTTTGAGTCAGGTCATACTAAACGTCGTTATAATAAATTGCAACAACTTTATGTATACAGTATGCAATTGAGTGCTACGGACAACTGGCTGTTGCAGGATTGCAATTGGGGCAACATTCTGGTAGTAATTTTGACTCCCTCGCAAATTCTCTTATATTTGATTTTTACGCTTCAATAATATCAATATGTTATAAGACTGGCAACTGCCGTTTTGCGGGCTTTTGCAATGACATCAGTATTCATCCTGGAGATTCAAGCCATGCAATTCAAGCTGCTCAAAAAAGACCGGCACAGCGCTGCCAGACTCGGCATCATTACCACCTCGCACGGTGATATTCAGACCCCGATCTTTATGCCGGTTGCCACCCACGGCGCCATGAAACCACTCACGACTGCACAGGTCGTGGATACCGGCGCACAGATTATCCTTAGTAATACCTATCATCTGCACCTGCAACCAGGTGAGGGACTGATCAAAAAAGCCGGGGGCCTACACAAGTTCATGGCCTGGAACAAACCTATCCTTACCGATTCGGGCGGCTTTCAGGTATTCTCTCTTCCCAACAAGCGCATTACCGAGGATGGTGTCTTTTTCAGACATGAGATCACCGGCGATGAAATCTATCTGGATCCGGCCAGTGCCACCCGAATCCAGCAGGATCTGGGGGCCGATATCATCATGGCCTTCGATGAATGCATTCCCTATCCCTGTGATCGAAGCTACGCCGAACAATCCACAAAAAAAACCATCCGCTGGCTAAAGGAATGCCAGAAAGCCATGACCAGCGCCGATCAGGCTTTGTTCGGCATTGTACAGGGCAGTGTTTACGAAGACCTACGGTCCATGTGCGCCCAGGAGATGCGCAAACTCGATCTGCCCGGCTACGCAATCGGTGGTGTCAGCGTCGGCGAGGGATTGGAACTGCTTAAGAAGGTTGTGAACTGGACTTCACCGCATCTGCCGGAAGACAAACCACGCTACCTGATGGGAGTCGGCCTGCCGGAGGATATCCTGGAGAGTGTCGAGCGGGGAATAGATATGTTTGACTGTGTCATCCCAACCCGTTATGCCCGCAGTGCGACCCTATTCACCCGCCGGGGAAAGGTTCGCCTGACCAGCAAGAACTACAAGCGGGACTTCTACCCCATTGACCCAACTTGTACATGTTATACATGCCAGAACTTTACCCGTGCCTATCTCCATCACCTGTTCGCCGCCAACGAGGTCATCTCGGCAGTGCTCTCAGCCATACACAACGTACACTTCTACCTCCAAATGATGGCCGAGATCCGCGAGGCAATTGCCAACAACCGCTTTATGGCGTACAAGGGGGTATTTTTGGAGGGATATCTACAGGGAGAGAAGAAGCTAAAATAACCTCTAACAACTGATCAGCGCTTAATCTTTTGTTCCAGCTCTATGTCCAGCTGTTTGAGCCGTTCAAGGCTCTGACGTAACTCACGATTATCATGGCTTAAGGACAAATTGAGATCATATAAGGTTTTCAGTTCACGCTGCCTGTCGCGGAGTACCTTTGTTCCTGTCAGGTATGAAGCCAGCGGTGTCGCCTGATGAGTCCAGCTACTCAAAGGAAATTCGTTCCTCAGACGTTCCAAAAGCGCCTGTGCCCGCGCTACCCCCTTGGTACCATCATCTCCCAGATGTAATAGCGCCAGGCGAAAGAGGGCCTCATCAGTCACTCCAGTTATAGGCGGCTCCTCGCAAACCCTTTCCAGGAGGGGACGCGCCTTTTGCCAATTTCCTGATCGCAAATATTCCAATGCTCCGGCGAAATCAAGCTCCTGCTTGGAAACAATTCTAGGAATTGGAACTGTCATACATCCCGACATAAACATCAATATCACCATTACTATTAATATTTTATGCGGATTTACGGCAGCAAACAACTTCATGAATACACTTATCCTGTTTATCAGGGTGACACATATCCTATCAGACGTCATAAGACCCTGCCTCTCTTACGATAATGTAATTGCTCCCAGGTGATTCCTTGACACGCTCCTTTACAGCGGCTACAGCCGTTGCAATCTCGGCCGCCGTTTTAAAATTACCTGGTTGGCAATTCATCACCGCAATCGATATGGAGATCAGCGGAAAACTGCGCGGCACACCATAACGATCAACCCCATCAATGGCGCCAGCGACACGATCCTCTTCGGAATAATATGACGGGATCATGGCGTCGAAGTCATGGATGATTGTCTGGCATGCCGTTTTTGCGAGCATGGCACTAATAATCACAACAAAATCATCACCGCCAATGTGTCCTACAAAGGCATCCGGATCGTCCAATTTATTGATAACATTATAGATAACTTGACCGGCTTCCTTGATGAGTTCGCTGGCCCTGATGTAGCCATAGCGATCATTGTATGACTTGAAATTATCCAGGTCCAGATAACACATGGCAAAAGAAACCTGTTCCTTCAGACGCCTGTTAATGGAGCGTTCTATAGCAATATTGCCCGGCAAGCGGGTAAGTGGACTGGCGTCAAGGCTTATCTGCTCAAGCTCCTTAAGCCTTACAGCCATACGCATGAAGTCCTGCGCCAGAGATCCGATTTCGTCCCCTGGCGGAATATGAGGGTCATGATCAAAATCGCCAGCCGCAATGCGGTGCGTAGCTTTCTGTAGCTTGCTGATCGAGGATGAGAAAGAATATATCAACAATACCGCTATGATGAATGCCATGGCAACACCGCTTAATGCCAAGCCAAGTGCCCAGGTTGAGGTTCGAGCCTCACGTTCCCCGGCAACACTTAACTTACGCTCCAGAAGATGCTGTTGCTCCTTGCGAACATTCTCAATTGCAATGCCAACTCGCGCAGCGGCTCGCTTCATGACCGATTCATTTACTAACCCACCGGCAAACATCTGTGAGGTCATAACAATGTAGGCTGAATGACTAGCCGTCAATTCATCGAAATTGACCCCTTTAGTATGCTGCTGCATCGTGGCAAGTGTGCGGCGAAATGTATCAACCTGTCCGCCATGCAATTCCTGCAACTCAGGCAATCTGAGTATCAGAAACCTCCTCGCTGTACGCTCCTGTGCCAGCATGCTATCCCGAAGCACGATTGAGTCGGTGGCAACGGCAAGATCATTGCGAGCGATATCATCGACCAAGCGGTGCATAGTACCAAGTCCAATAATGGCGTACACCAAGGCAGTAACCATGCAGATGCCGTTTATGGCAAAACTGATGACCAGTTTTTGAGTAAGGGTTAGGCGAAATTTTCCCGATTGCGGCATATCATCAGACCCTGTCGAGTGATATTTGTTATGTCTTCGCTGCTGTTTTTTTTGATGAGTTCCCGCGCATTCTAGGACAGTACTACGGCAAATGCAACAAATTGATATTAAAGTGAAAACGGCGTACAAGAAAGGTGCAAGCAAAGAGTGTAA
>Ga0265294_10007521_pt1 | contig 12873 bp, 12 predicted proteins | sample MunlanPumphouse3_FD_192504 | JGI IMG/M metagenome (GOLD analysis project Ga0265294, IMG submission 192504) | Groundwater microbial communities from a municipal landfill in Southern Ontario, Canada - Pumphouse #3 | ecosystem: Environmental > Aquatic > Deep subsurface > Groundwater | place... | reverse complement strand
ATCAGCTTTTGTCATCAATCTTTTCCTCCTTATGGAAAGTGATCATTTTCATGAACGGAAAAACGCACACAAAAAAATCATTAAAAATCAAATAGAGCAATTAGGACACAATCTGACGATGGAACCCACTCCACAACGATTTGCAAAGGTCTTGTAGAGGAAACTCAAATTTCTGTCTATAAAGAATCAAAACTCCACTTCCATTGCAACAACACTCCAAACGAACAACGTCTGACGCCGTGCATTCACGCCAACAACGAAATTTCACCCTTCAAGTCAAGGATAATTTTGGTATGCTAAGGTTTCCCAGCTTTTTTCGAGCACTTCGGCCAAACCATGAAACTGCAAAGGAGTGAGCACTTCGGGCCTGACGGTACGCTCAAGACCTTCTAGGTCGAGCCACGCTTCCAAGGCAGGCCCCCAATAGGTCTTAAGTATGGTACCAAGCTGCTTGCGCCGTTTCTGGAACAGTTCATGGATGGTCCTGGTCAGGGCACGACGATGCACTCCGACAACCATTTTGGGCACAAACCCCACCACAGTGGAATCGACTTTTGGACGGGGATGAAAGGAACCTGGAGATACATGGAATAGTATCTGCGGGGTAACAAATGTCTGTATCCAGACAGAAAGACCACCGTAGGCCTTAGTGCCGGGCTGGGCGACCAAACGCCCGGCAACCTCCTTTTGGACCATAAAACAGGCCCGTTCAAACCGGGACAAACGGCTGAATATCTCCCACATCATGGGCGAGGCAACATTATATGGCAGATTTCCGACCAACTTCAGGGACTCCAGCCCAGCCAGACGCTCCCACACAAAGGTCAGACCATCTCCACAGATGGCCTGTACATAGGGCATTTTTTGTTTAAGGGCCAGAATAAGGTTACGATCCTTTTCAAGCACATAGAGCCTACGGGATCTGGTGTTTAAAAGCTCTGTCAAAGCCCCCCGGCCAGGGCCGATTTCAAAAACAGTATTTTCAGGAGTTATATCGAGTCCGGCAACTATTTTTTCCGTGATATTTCGATCCGTCAAAAAATTCTGTCCCAGGCTTTTTTTGGGTCTGGCTGCCGAGACTACGTCAAGAGAGTCCTTCATGGGGTTCATACTGCTAATGTCCGGGCTAAAATATCGCGTCAGATTCGACCAATCCATAGAAAACAAATCATCAGGGAAAAACAGGGGGGAGCACAAAAGCAAGGTGAATCATTTAGGCAGCGAACGACGCCTGAGCCGGCGTTCGGCACGTTTAGCATGATAAAGAAGCACTCCCCGTACCGTCACGCAATACGTCAATACGGCCACAGGAATCCCCACAATAACTCCGCCGACACTCATAACCATGACCAGATGCCAGCCTGACTGGAGCATGTCTGCAAGGGCCAAATGTTCCGGATCAAAGCAGTTCTGCGCACCGGGGACAAACACCTGTCCCACCCGGTATAAAAAATAATAGACAAAAACGACATTGGCCGGATTAGACACCCATGTGCCCAGGGCAGCCGCGAGCTTATTGCAGCGAAAAATATAGGCCAAAGCCAGAGCAATAACCGTCTGGAAAGGAATAACCGGCAGACAGCCTACAAAAACTCCAATGGCCATGCCCAAGGCCAGGGAATGCGGAGGAGCCTTGATACGCATAACCTTGAGGTACCCAAAACGCAACGTCCGGCCCAAACGGACCCAGAAACGCCGCATCACAGCCCAAACCCAAAAAAGCGTGCACCTAATCTCAGGGAGAGGCTGATGATTCCATCCATATACCAGGCAACCATGCTGCGGTCCTCTAGGGTATGTCTGCAAAAGCATTTTTTTGCAGATCACATTGAATGTAAACAAGCTGGCAATGCCCAGATCGGATTGGAAACATACATTCCACGATCCAATCGACATCGAAAAAAAAATGTGTATCATCCCGTTGAGAGCGTATGCTTGGGCTCGTCCGTTGCCCGCCCAGATCCACTCAGGACAGACGTACGGGATGGATTTTACCTCTGGACTGTATACTGGACTGTATATTTGATACGCCAGGGGCGTTTGTGCCAGGACCAGATATTTTGATCAAGGTCAACCTCCCGGTCAAGTGCTGATTTTTCTACGGACCAAAGCGGCTCATCCCGAATTCCGGTACATAAGGCCATACAATGCCCCTTCCTAGCAACCAGCATTCCTTCGTGTCGTTGCCAATAAAGTAATGATTCACCATAAAAAAATCCCACGTACCCACAAAACCACCTTTACAAAAAATATCCGGTGCGTAAGGTCTTGGATAGCAGCCAACACGACATACAAGCAAAAAATACATCTTGGGCAACATCCTAAGCGCACCCACACAAAATGCCTTGCGTTGACCCTGGCCCCCATTCTCGGTACACATCTATTCTTGTACAGACATATTACAAACTGACACTGCGCCTCAAACACACGCCAACTCCAAGAAGAGGGATTCCATAATGATCAAAACTACACTACGCACTCATCTCTGGTTTGAGACCCCTAGTGGCATGTTTTTCGGTATGGGCCGGGTTCTTCTTATCCTTAAAGTTAAGGAACTCGGATCACTGAACAAAGCAGCCAAAGAACTGGGCATGTCCTACAGAGCTGCATGGGGTAAAATCAAAGCATCCGAAGAGGCCCTGGGCAAACCCCTGTTGGTCAAGGTTGAAGGCCGTAAAGGTTTCGTGCTTTCAGATATGGCAGAGACCTTGGTCAAAGAATTCTGCGCATGGCATCAGGACGTGGAAACCTACGCCCTGAAACAGGCGCAAAAAAACTTCCCCTGGAAAATCGAAACGTTTGCCAAGGGAACAGAATAAATCCGGACCAGATGTCCAAAAATTCCTCGACATTCTGACGCAACGGACCAGCGACAAAAACGTCACCCATAGACAATAGACTCAAGACACAGCACAAAGGTATAGCGTATATATTATGATTATGCCCTCTCCACAAAGGTGCGTAACACAGCATAACCGACTATAACCATAAAATATATCTTATTTCTTTACAACCATTGAGCACACAACTCATCCACCCTTAAAAATAGAGTATCCATGCATCCCTACGAAAAAGTCCAACAAATGCTTACCCGGTCCCCCAAAAAATGGGTGGTCACCGGAGTTGCCGGATTCATCGGCTCCAATCTCCTTGAAACCCTGCTCCGCCTCGACCAGACGGTTATTGGTCTGGACAATTTTTCCACCGGACATCGCCATAATCTCCAAGATGTCCAGAATCTGGTTTCAAACGAGCAATGGAACCGTTTTACCCTCATTGACGGTGATATCCGGGATATTTCCACCTGCCACTCAGCCTGTAACGGAGTCGACTATGTCCTGCACGAAGCAGCTCTGGGTTCCGTTCCGAGATCCATTGAAGACCCACTCACAACAAACGCCAATAACATCTCCGGATTTTTGAATATGCTCGTAGCTGCCCGGGATGCAGAGGTGCAACGTTTCGTATACGCGGCCTCCAGTTCCACGTATGGCGATCATCCTGGCCTGCCCAAGGTGGAAGACCAGATCGGCAAGCCCCTTTCCCCCTATGCAGTCACCAAATACGTCAATGAACTGTACGCCGATGTCTTTGCCCGAACCTACGGATTCAAGGCTATTGGACTGCGGTATTTCAATATTTTCGGCCGCCGTCAGGACCCTCAAGGTGCCTATGCCGCAGTCATGCCCAAATGGTTTGCCAGCATGCTCAACCAGGAAACCGTGTATATCAACGGTGACGGCGAAACATCCCGGGATTTCTGTTACATCGACAATTGTGTGCAGGCAAATATCATGGCCGCAACGGCCACCCATCCTGACGCTGGCAATCAGGTCTACAACGTGGCCTTTGGCGAACGCACCACACTGAACGAACTCTTTGCCCTTATCAGGGACAGAATTAATGCCCTGCATCCGGAATTGCCCATCGCCGACCCCGTATACCGCGATTTCAGACCTGGTGATGTCCGTCATTCTCTGGCCGACATCACCAAGGCCCACAACCTGCTGGGATATGAGCCCAAATTTTCCGTACGCAGCGGCCTGGACACCACAGCTGCCTGGTATGTGGCCACTCTGGGCAAAAAAGACTAACGGACGTAAGACGTAACCCCCATACAAAAATACACAAAAAAGCCAGAGCCAACGCGTCATCTCTTCTACGCAAGGCTCTGGCTTTTTTGTGTAATAGGTACAGCCCACAATGAACAAATCTTTTTCCCTTGTTGCAACCACCCTCCTGCTATGCCTCTGCGCGGCATGTGCCAAGACCACGCTCCGAAAGGTTCCCCTTAACGCCGATCTGGACACCATGATTGGTCAAATGCTCATGGTCGGCTTCCGGGGGACTGCGGTCAATGCCACGTCCCCCATTGTCCAGGACATCCGGGACCGGCACCTGGGCACTGTTATCCTTTTTGATTACGATGTTGCCTTGCACCACCCCCAGCGCAACATTTCATCCCCAGAACAGGTGGAATGCCTGGTCACCGAACTCAAAAAATACGCAGACATCCCTTTACTCGTGGCCGTTGACCAGGAAGGCGGCCATGTGTCCCGGCTCAAAGAAAAATACGGATTTCCGGCAAGCACCTCTGCAGCAGATCTGGGCAGACACAACGATCCGTCAATCACGGAAAAGGCTGGAGCACTCACGGGGAAAACCCTGGCCAGGGTCGGTATCAACTGGGATCTGGCCCCGGTGGTGGACGTCAACACCAATCCGGACTGCCCGGTCATCGGCAAACTGGACCGCAGTTTTTCACCAGATCCGTACATTGTGATCACCCAGGCAAAGGCATTTATTACCGGCTTACACTCTACGGGCGTCCTCTCCTGCCTGAAACATTTTCCAGGCCACGGGAGCTCAATGACCGACTCGCACATGGGGCTGACAGACGTCTCTGGTACATGGTCCCCCACAGAACTGATCCCCTACAAACAAATGATCGCGGCAAGAACCTGTGACGCCATCATGAGCGCCCATATCTTCAACACCCATCTCGACCCGGACCTCCCGGCCACCCTTTCACCTCAAATTCTTACAGAACTGTTGCGCAACCAGCTCGGCTTTACCGGAGTCATCCTGACCGACGATATGCAGATGGGCGCCATCCATAAGCACTACGATTTCAAACAAGCCATCGCCCAAGCCATCACGGCCGGGGCCGACATGTTGGTATTTGGCAACAATCTCCAATATGATCCCAACGTTACCCGCAAGGCCATTGCCGCCATCAAAGAACTGGTCCAATCAGGAAAAATATCACAGTCCCGGATCAAAGCCTCCTTCGATCGGATCATGAAACTGAAGACAAAACTGCAGGCAATGAACCCGCCGGTTCAACTTTGAAATATTTTTTTGTTTTCATAAAAAGTATCAGGATCGATCACGCATATAAATAACGGAAAAGTCACAAGGGGTTACTATACATACCCTTCAGGTCCTTAAAAGCAGAACAAAACATACCCCTTGAAGGCTCTCCGAGGACTGACTAAACGCCCTGGATTCCGTACTTTACCCAACAAAAACAATTAATTTCACTTTTTTTTAAAAACCATTTGACAACTCAGGGGCATATCCATAGAAGGACTCTCGTTGTCGGGATGTAGCGCAGTTTGGTAGCGCACCTGAATGGGGTTCAGGGGGTCGAAGGTTCAAATCCTTTCATCCCGACCAACAAAATTTCGTAATCCCAAGGGGTTACAGTAAAGGCCACTTTCGCAAGAAAGTGGCCTTTTTTGTATTTCTAGCCTTTAATCCGAACATCCTTCTCTCAACATCCCTAACAAATCTCTCATTCCCTCCGTCCTCCGAAGTCCTGAAGCCGTTTAAAAAGGGCATATCGCTCAGTCATTTCCATAGTCCTGTGACCGATCAATTCTTTCACCTACTTCAATGTCATGCCTGAACAAACAAGATTCGTGCAGAAGGTATGACGAAGGTCGTGGAAATGCATTTTCTCGAAACCGGCCTTCTTTTTAATCGTGTCCCATGAGTGAGGTTCCCCCCGATTTTAGGACCACCCCTTAAAGTGGAATCTGCGTCCTGAAACTTCTAGCCAAGTCCTTTTTAAACCAAACCACGTTTGAGGGGTTGAGTTTTTTTCACCGCAAAGAACGCTAAGGAACGCGAAGAAAAGCAATAAAACAAAGCTCAATCTATCCCAGATTCTTCCCCCTTCGCGTTCCTTCTTCCCCCTTCGCGGTGAAAAAAGAATTGAACTGTGATAACCTGTTCGAAAACTATGGTTCTGAAACTGGGTTTGGGTTAGGATAGGTGACAGTTACATCCCCTTTTTTTATAGGGTGTTTGAACTGTCAATGATCCCCAACTATCTTGATTTTGAACCAGCCATCGCTTTCCAGTCGTTTTATGAGTTCCCTGCTGTCCATGCGTAACAAATCATACGCAGATGTGTTAATCGAATATTCAACTTTATTCGACAATTTCAGCATGTATTTTGAGCGGTCCATATTCTTCCGCATTACAGATTGCGGAAGAATATTTTCAAAATAATGCGGAAGAATATCGAAGAATATGGCACCTGAAATGCCGGGGAGTGGGTATCCTTTTGGATGGGTTTACCTGAAAAACTTGAAATCCACAGGAGCCATACATGGGGACAAAATGAATCAGGGAACCATAACGATTCATGTGGATGACGTAAAAAAAAATCACAACAATGGCCCCCAAGATTTCTACAGTTTGGGGGCCACTTCAATCTGAAAACCATCCGACCTGGGAGCCCCTGGTAAGAATTTTTATCCTCACTACCTATTCGAAATTTTATTCTACCTTAAAGGCTTCAAAAAGTGATTCAAAACATTTGTCATTCAACCGATACAAGGGTATTTCCTCAGGAAAATAGGACTGTGATGTAAAACGGTAAAACCTATCATTCTCGGATTCAATTCAATCATGAACAAGAAAAAACTTTCAGAACGAGATATCTGCACAAAATTTATTACACCAGCGTTGGAAAAGGCTGGCTGGGATATCACCTCTCAGATCCGAGAAGAATTTTCTCTGACTGCTGGACGAATCATTGTACGTGGAAAGCTGCATACTCGGGGTAAAAACAGGCGTGCAGATTATGTCTTATTCTATAAGCCCAATATTCCCGTTGCCATCATTGAAGCCAAAGACAACAAGCATTCCCTTGGTGACGGTATGCAGCAGGGTTTGGGGTATGCCGAAATGCTCCAGGTGCCTTTTATTTTCAGTTCCAACGGTGATGGATTCCTTTTTCACAACAAAATTTCCACTGACGGAATTATTGAAAGAGAATTACGTCTGGATGAATTCCCTTCTCCAGAGTCTCTTTGGAAACAGTTGGCAGAGCATCAAGGCTTGGACGAACACCAGAATGATCTTGTTACCCAGGATTATCATAGTGATGGAAGCGGCAAGACTCCCCGTTATTATCAACTGTTGGCGGTCAATAAAACCATTGAAGCCATAGCTAAGGGCCAAAACCGTATTCTTCTGGTAATGGCTACCGGCACAGGTAAGACCTTTACGGCCTTTCAGATTATCTGGAGACTGTGGAAATCCAGAGCAAAGAAAAGAATCCTGTATCTTGCCGATCGAAATATTCTGATTGATCAGACCATGACCAACGATTTTAAACCGTTTGGTTCTGCCATGACCAAAATCCAGAAGAGACAGGCAAACAAGGCGTATGAAATCTATCTGTCCCTTTATCAGGCCGTGACCGGAACCACTGAGAAGCAGAACATCTACAAACAGTTCAGTCCTGATTTTTTTGACCTGATCATCATTGATGAGTGTCATAGAGAAAGTGCCGCTGAAAATTCGGCATGGAGAGAAATTCTTACCTATTTTTCAGCAGCTACCCAGATCGGCCTGACTGCCACTCCCAAGGAGACGAAAGATGTTTCCAGCACGCATTATTTTGGTGATTCCATATACACCTATTCCCTCAAACAGGGGATAAATGACGGATTCCTTGCACCCTATAAAGTTGTCCGCATAGATATTGATAAAGATCTCACCGGATGGCGACCGGACAAGGGAATGCTGGATAAATATGGCAATGAGATTGAAGACCGAATCTATAACCAGAAAGATTTTGATAAAAAGTTAATTCTCGTGAAACGCACTGAGCTTGTGGCGAGTAAAATCAGTGAATTCCTTCGTCTGACCAACCGTTTCGACAAGACCATCGTCTTTTGTGAAAATATTGATCACGCAGAACGCATGCGCCAGGCCCTTGTAAATGAAAACAATGATCTTGCCTCCCAAAGCTCCAGATATGTGGTCCGGATTACCGGTGACAATGAAGAAGGCAAGGCTGAACTTGATAATTTTATTTTTCCCGAAAGCAAATACCCTGTCATCACCACCACTTCCAAACTGATGACAACAGGGGTGGATGCCCAGACATGCAAGCTCATCGTCCTGGATCAGCGTATTCAGTCCATGACCGAATTCAAACAGATTATCGGACGTGGCACTCGTATAAACGAGGACTATGACAAGTATTATTTTACCATAATGGATTTCAAGAGAGCTACGGAACTTTTTGCCGATCCAGATTTTGACGGCGATCCCGTTCAGATTTACGAACCCGGCTCTGGTGACTCTCCTGTACCTCCAGAAGATGAAGAGGATCAGGATACCCCTGATACCGGTGACTCTCATCCTGACGATAAAGGAGGAGACGCTGGGGGTTCTACAGATCCAGATCCGGAAAAAGGAGTTCGGCGTTATGTGGTGGAAGACGTTGAGGTCATGCTCGTTGCTGAGCGTGTTCAATATTTTGGAGCGAACGGGAAGCTGATCACCGAGTCCTTAAAAGACTATACCCGCACAACGCTTGAGAGAAATTTTGCTTCCCTTGATGACTTCCTCAATCGTTGGAATGCAGCTGATAAAAAACAAGCCATCATCGAAGAATTATCTCAAGAGGGTATCTTTTTCGAAGCTCTGGCTGATGAAATCGGACGAGATTATGGCCCTTTTGATTTACTCTGTCATATTGCATGGGGCATGCCTCCATTAACCCGGCAGGAACGTGTAAACCAGGTCAAAAAGCGTAACTATTTCACAAAATATGGGAAACAGGCTCAGCGGGTGCTGGAAGCCCTGCTTGATAAATATGCTGATGAGGGTGTGGTTCCTATTGAGGAAACCAATATTCTTACCATCTCACCTTTTACAGAACTGGGTACGCCTATAGAAATAATCAGGGATTTTGGTGGATTAGATCAATACAACAGTGCAGTTCAGGAGCTCGAACAGGCTCTTTATAGTGCGTAATCATAGTAATGGAGAAATACATACCTCATGTCCATAACGACCTTAATTAAAACCATCCAGGACATCATGCGTAAAGATGTTGGTGTCGATGGTGATGCGCAGCGTATCAGCCAGATTGTCTGGTTGTTGTTTTTGAAAATTTTTGATGACAAAGAGCAGGAGTGGGAGATCACCGTTCCTGGATACAAATCACCTCTCCAAAGTCGTTTCCGGTGGTCGAATTGGGCAAAGGATGCGGAAGGCATTACAGGTGAAGAGCTGATTGAGTTTGTGAACAATGAGCTTTTTCCTGTCCTGAAAAACCTTGCAACCACGGCAGGCACATCGCCTCGTGGTCTGGTTGTTGGTTCTGTTTTTGAAGATGCATACAATTATATGAAATCAGGAACGTTATTGCGGCAGGTTATCAATACTATTGAATCTGACGTTGATTTCAATGCCTCCAGTGACCGGCATCTCTTCAATGATATTTATGAAAAAATTCTTGCTGACCTGCAATCGGCTGGTAATGCAGGAGAGTATTATACTCCTCGTGCTGTAACCCAGTTTATGGTGGATATCCTCAACCCTCAATTGGGACAGACCGTTCTTGATCCTGCGTGCGGTACAGGTGGTTTTCTTACCTGTGTGATTGAGCATTTGAAAAAACAGGAAACGACCGCTGCGGACAAAAAATCCATACAGGAAACCATTTACGGAGTTGAGAAGAAACCGCTTCCGTTCATGCTTTCCGTGACAAATATGATGCTGCACGATGTCGATGTCCCTACCAATATCCGCCATGACAATACACTGAGCCATCCACTCAAGGATTATGGTCCCAAAAATCGTGTTGATATGGTCATAACCAATCCTCCCTTTGGTGGAATGGAAGAGGACGGTATTGAAAAGAATTTTCCCAAAAAATACCAGACCCGTGAAACTGCGGATCTTTTTATGGCTCTCATCATGCACCGGCTCAAGCATGACACCGGTAAGGCAGCTGTGGTCCTTCCTGATGGATTTCTCTTTGGTGAAGGGGTGAAAACAACTATCAAAACAGAGCTTTTACAAGAATTTAATCTGCATACCATTATCCGTCTGCCCAAGGGAGTATTTAGCCCCTATACAAGCATTGCTACCAATATTCTGTTTTTTGAAAAAGGCGATCCCACAAAGGATATCTGGTTTTTCGAACATCCCTATCCCAAGGGGTACAAATCATACTCGCGTAGCAAGCCCCTGACCATCAAAGAATTTGATCTGGAAAAAGAATGGTGGGGTGGGAAAAACCGGAAAGACCGTACGGCTACAGAGCATGCGTGGAAAATTTCTGCCAAGGAAATTGTTAATCGTAATTTCAATATTGACTGCAAAAATCCTTACGAGGATGAAGTCATCCTCCGTGATCCAGAAGAGTTAATGCTGGAATACAAGGAAACCGTCCGCCAGCTTGAAAAAGCCCAAAATGCTCTCAAGGTGGAACTCATGCAATCTCTTGGTGGCGAGTAATGGAAATGCTGGAGAAATATTTCGATACCGCTTTTACCGCTCCTGATGGCATCAAAAAGTTGCGTGAATTGATTCTGACCTTGGCGATGCAGGGTAAATTGGTTGAACAGGACCCGGATGATCAGCCTGCTAGGGAATTGTTGGAGGAGATTGAGGCTGAGAAAAAGCGGTTGGTGAAAGCAGGGGAAATCAAGCGGCAGAAGGCGTTGCCTGAAATTAAGGCGGAGGAAATGCCATATGATTTGCCGCAGGGATGGGAGTGGGTAAGGCTAGGGAAAGTTTCACATGATTGGGGGCAGAAAATTCCTGACTCGCTCTTTACATACATTGATGTGAGTTCGATAGATAATTCGAAAGGGATTATTGGAGATAATTTCCAAATTCTTACCCCAGAAGAAGCTCCTTCACGGGCAAGACGGATTGTCGCTAAGGGAACGATTATTTACTCAACAGTTCGCCCTTATTTACAAAATATTGCAATTGTTAATTTTGAGTATGAACATAAACCAATTGCGAGTACTGCATTTGCAGTCTTGCATCCATTTTTAACTATCTCTAATCATTTCATATACTACTTTCTCCATTCTCCAATCTTTGTAAAATATGTAGAAGCGACAATGAAAGGGGTCGCGTATCCTGCGATAAGCAACAAGGATTTTTTTAATGGGGTAATTCCGTGTCCTCCCGTTCTAGAACAACATCGCATCGTCGCCAAAATAGACCAACTCATGGCCCGCTGTGACGAATTGGAAAAACTGCGTACCGAGCAGGAGCAGAAGCTGCTGGCCGTCCATACTTCTACCCTCAGGCATTTATTGGATGCACAGGACCAGAACAGCTTTGCCAATGCCTGGAAATTTCTGGCCACAAATTTTGGGGAACTCTACACGGTAAAAGAAAAGGTTCCTCGCTGTTTTGAGTGGGTAAGCCCGTTGATGGCAGATCAGTGTTTCCGGTGCGCCAGAATAAATTTGGTCAATCTCACCATGTGTTAGGAAAGATATTGCCTCAATTCACAATTACCAATCAATGCTTCAAACAGATTTTATTTCCCTGTTCCATTCTTTCCAACAAAAGCATCAACAAAGCTGTCAGCATCAAAGTTCAATATAAAATCCCTGAGATTCTTATACTAACGGATAAATACTGATTTTAAACGCATGAGATATTGCTACACCTGCACCATCACGGCGTTGAGTAAGTTGTTTTGCGTGCTGGTAGCTATGTCGATCTGCTGCTCTAGGTCGTCACAGAGGGACATATATTGATCGACTTTAGCGACAATACGGTGCTGTTCTGCGATGGGGGGAATCGGAATTATAAATTTTGCAATGTTCCCCATGCTCAAATTTGGGCGAGCGTTTTCAACCTGCATGCCATACATATAACCGATACAGACCGGGCTATTAAAAAAATGTAACAAATACTTATGGCAAGGTCCTTGAATTATACGAATTAGAATAACTGCCTGGTTTATATTGGCTATGTTTTTAATGTCGTAGATGGCAGTCCTGCCAATGGATGCTCCGACAATATTCATCAGAATATCATTTTCTTTTAATATTGACCGTGGTTCAATATCATTAAATTTCCGATCAACATATTTTTTTTTATTCAATCGTAAATGATAGTTTCCAACATTTTCACTCGTTATAAATAGTATCCCTTCTTTTTCATCTACATAATCAACGCCTTGCCATTTTGGAGAAGACCCTTTTGTAATAATCTCTGTCAGAGATTGTAGCTTCACCCATTCCCATCCCACCGGCAAATCATACGGCACTTCGTCCGCCTTAATCTCAGGCAACGGCTTCTGCTTCTTGATTTTCCCGGCTTTCACCAACCGCTTTTTCTCTGCCTCTATCTCCTTCAACAACTCGCTGGCAGGCTGATCATTCGGGTCTTGCTCAACCAGCTTGCCCATGACGGCCAGTTGCAGGATGGCCTTGCGAAGTTCGGAGACATTTTCTTTGGTTCCTCGCTGTTTCACGTGGGTAGACCGAAATTTAACCGTCCTCCAATGAGATAGATTATAGCGATGAGATTGCGGGAGGATCGATAGCCTCGCGCTTTAGATTTTGCCGACTGAACCAAGCT
>Ga0265294_10007520_pt1 | contig 12874 bp, 12 predicted proteins | sample MunlanPumphouse3_FD_192504 | JGI IMG/M metagenome (GOLD analysis project Ga0265294, IMG submission 192504) | Groundwater microbial communities from a municipal landfill in Southern Ontario, Canada - Pumphouse #3 | ecosystem: Environmental > Aquatic > Deep subsurface > Groundwater | place... | reverse complement strand
CACCAAGAAAAGATTATCATTCATTTAGTGGCTGGACATACCTAGGTGAACCAATTGTTGCTGATACGCCAATCACGAGTTCGATGACACTCGTTGCTTCATGGGACTCTATCTATAGTACGACAGGCAGTTTTAGAACCTATGCGATTCAATTTCAAAACTTTAATATTCACCAAGTTTTAAATGAAGCATCTGTTGAATTTGTACAGCTCATCACAGATACACTATATAAGAAAGATTTTGACTGGGATTTAGCTATTTCACTTGGTATTGCAGAATATGAAAAGGATTTTAGTCAAGCTGATAAACTACCGATTACCTATGCTCCATCCATGGCAGCAGGAAATCCAATTGATGTAGATGGTGATGGGTTAGTTTGGAGAATCAATTTAAGAAACGATTTAGCATTCGAGGATGGTACACCAATCACTTCAGAAACATTTAGATATGCATGGGGACAATTATTAGATCCAGCTTTAGCCTACGAAAATGCTTATTTATTATATGATCAGGCTTACTTACCTTTGATTAATGCTAAAGAATATGCAGAACAAAGCATCTTCTTGATGGGAGATGAAGTCGTTGTTCTATTTAGCGAGGTTGGATTTACCATTATTGATCAATACTCATTCGAGTTACATCTAGAAAGCACAAAAGATGTAAATGATATTAAGTTAGTTCTATCCTATCTTGCTCTTGGTGTTGTTGATGAAGAACAATATGAATTAGGAATGAATAATGACGGTACATTTACAGATTATGGAACAATTTCAAAGACTCCTTCTTCCTATGGGCCTTATTTACTAGAAGAATGGATCGATGGTGAATCATTAACGTTCACCAAGAATGAAGATTACTTCAATTCTAGTTCAAGTTATTTAATTCCTGAAATATATGTTTACATAGAAAATGATTCTACCCCAATCTATCAAATAAACGATGACCTGTATCAAATGTATTTAGATGATGAAATTGATGTGTCGCCTGTCCCTGGGGATGCATATGAAGTTATGAATGAACCCAATTCAAAGTATCAACCTTTAACGACTTTCTTTAGATTAGCAATCAATCTTGATTATGGTAATGATGGTGATCCATCAAATGATAATCCCTTCTTGCAATACATCGAAATGAGACAAGCTTTATACTTTGGACTAGATCGTGAATATTTTACAGGAATTAGAAATCCTTCTTTACCTCAACAGGGGCTTCTTGGTCCATCTTACTTTAGCCATATCGGGAATCCACTCTCATATCGAGAATCAAGTCAGGGTCAATCGGTATTAACCGATTATGCCCCTGAGACATGTGGTTATGATCCAGTTAGAGCTTTAGAACTGTTTAACATTGCCTATCAAAAAGCTATCGATGATGGTCTTATCAGTGATGGTGAAAAAATTGAAATTACACTTGTATATTCGTCAGAAACTTCGGTTAATCCATATTCATATTTTAAACAGCTATATGAGTCGGTTTTTGGAACAGATCGTTTCACACTGATTTTGGACAATCGACCTCTTTATAGTCTAATTAATGATGATTTTGATTTATTTTTCGCTGGATGGCAAGGGGAACAGTATAATGCACCATCACTACTCATAGTATATCTAAGTGGTGAAGAATACATCATCGAATCTGGTTATGATACTTCAAGTATTGTTACAGATGTCAATCTTCCTAATTTAAAAATTGCAGTTATTGAATGGATTAGTGAGATCAACAGTCGAATCGGAAGTCTTGATGAAGTATATTTAGCAAACCTTGAAGCCTATGAAACTATCTTAAGTAAATTCAATGGTGATGTTTATACAGATACAATGGAAAACTTGATTCTAGACTTTTATTGGTTCATGGTTGATCACTCATATTCGGGTAGAGAAATCGACTTTGATAGTTTAGCAGCTGCACTGGAAACTGAGTTACTAGAACAAATGATGATGGTTCCACTGATTACTTCAGTAGGGTATAATATATATCGAGAACAGATAGGATTTAGAGTTTCTTTATACAATGCAGCTATGGGATATGGTGGCTATCAATACATGTATATTAAAGCATAAGAGTAAAATCATATAAAAACAAAAGGGACTGTAACGAAATAAAATAGTTTCCGCCTACTCAACAAAAAAGCCACTCTGGAAACCAGGGTGGTTTTTTGGTGTAATTGAAGTGTGAAAAGACCACAATTACCACAAGAACATTTTAACGCAAAACATCCTTTCGGCTCCATTATATCCTCTTATCCCAAAAAACAATATAGCTAGAAGTTTTTTTCCATCACATCTGACTTTAGTATGCGAAAAAAAGGATCCATAGGTCCATGAAGAAAATTAGATCTTCATTTCGTTACAGTCCCTTTTTATTTTTTAAAACAAAAAAGCTGGTTCCAATGCGAACCAACTTGAATTACGATTATTTGAGCAAGAGATTTAAAAACGCAAAGTCTTATCTTCACCTATGCCTATCATGCCATCAAGAATGTACTTTTTGCCGTTGAGATCGCGAATATAGCCTTTAATCTCGCCAAAAGTGACAAAGTAATCAATTCGTAATACTAAAGGATGAACAACCATCTTAAATCGATCGTCAATCTCAAAAGTAATGTTGACCATGTCGTGATCATCTTTGACTTTCCATATATTTCCGGAGGTATCATGTTCGAACTTGACTGGTGGTAAAAGACTAATTTTGTTTTCAAACCAGATTAGATTCTCGTTATATTCATCCTGGTTAAGGGATTGATTGCGAGTGAGATTGAAGGCAAAATATTGTGGCTTCCCATCAATAATCGGTTTTCCCATCGTCGTCAACCAGTCATAATGCTGGCGGTATGGATAATATCCGCGATGATCATCGATAATCGCGGTTGTTGTATCGGTAGTTTCAAAATGACTGCCATTAATATCTAAATAACCAGTGACTTTAAAAAGATCCTTTTGTGAATAGAGAGGTTTATTTTTTCCGAACGGAATGCTAACAATGCTTGGCAGCGATACTCTTTCCAAAGCAAATTTATAGACGATTTTCCCGGATTTTTCTGATTGCGATTGGCCTTCAAGTGAACATTTTCCGATTTCAAAATGGTTGATGTATTTAATTGAAGAATCCTTGGAATATGCTTCCGCGATGCTTCCATTGATAAGGTTGGGAGCGATAGTGGTTTTGGAACTTGGTAAATTGTTGGTCCAACTAAAGACTTTTTTGGTTTTCTTATCAAAAAAGACGTTCAGAATCATCCCAAAAATTCCCATGTCACAAACGACGGCCAACAAAACCCCATTATCAAGGTGTACTTCAGTAGCTTCCCACAAAGTAAGACGAAGTTTATTCAAAAAGTTGGGATACATTTTACTTACTGGGTGTTTTAGAGACCCCAAATCCATCTGTTCGAATTCTTTATCAAAGGTACCAAATACAGCCATGCCATTGTCAACTAAACTTTTAGGCGTCGGAACTGACTGCCTTTTAACCGATATCAATTTTCCGTAATCCTTCATTTCCAGGCCCCCTAAAGTAATATAAACACCAAACAAAAAGTTTCACAAATGATGCATTTTATTATAAGCAATTATATCAATTTTTTGGCCAAACGTCAATGAAACGTCGAAAAATATATTTTTATTTTAGAGAGTGTTTTATTGTTGAAATGCGATTATTGAACCGACTTTATGCAATCGATACTGTCATGATCCGCTGTGTTTACCAAAGAAGACACTTGATAGGCAATCATTTCAGAAGGTGCATATGATTTCATCAATGCTTTAAGTTGATCCTTATCTGATATTGATGGATTCAACCACGTTTTCGTGTCTTCTATAGATAATATTACTGGCATTCGATTATGAATCGGTGTCACGATTGAATTTGCTAAAGTAGTAAGAATGACGCAGGTATAGAGTTTCGAACCGTCAGATCGAGTGAAGGCACTCCACAAACCAGCCATTGGGAAAAGGGAGTTATTTTTTAATGTGATTCGCATCGGTATCTTCTTGGCGCCTTCTTGGCGCCATTCATAAAATCCATCGGCTAAAAGCACACATCGACGATTCATAAATGATGATGCAAAAGCCGGCTTTTCGGCAACTGTTTCGGATTTAGCGTTGATGAGATGGTTCCCGATTTTTTCGCTATCGGCGAATGATGGAACGAACCCCCATTTTATGAGACCAGCGCGATTTTTCTTACCATCATTAACAATTGAAAGTACGTTTTGTCCAGGAGCTACATTGTATCTTGGCACAACGATGGCATCATCAAAATCTCCGATTTGAAATGATTCCTGTAAATAACGGTGAAGATCCTCATAACTAACGATATATGTGTATCGTCCGCACATGATATCACCCCTTTTATATTATTATCGAGACTGATACCCTTTTCGATATTCGCTGGGTGTCATTCCTAACTTTGATTTAAACATTACTGAAAATCGATTTGGCGATGGAAAGCCACACTGAAAACTGATATCAGAAATTGCCAAGGCGGAGTTTTTTAATAAAATCGCTGCTGTCGATACCCGAGCTTTTAACAGATATTTGTAAGGTGGATCGCCAAATGTCTCTTTGAACATCCGAATGTAGTGATATTGTGATAGATTGCACATCGCCGCCAAATCGACCACGGAAAAGTCTTGGGCAAGATTAGCGATTATATAGTCAGCACTATCTTTTAAAGTACTGAATTTGCGAAATGTCGGCTGATGTCTGGTATCAAGGTTAGAACGCAGTCCTAATTTTGCTAATTCGATACCAATTAAGGCGGAGATATGTCGTAAAGATACTTCACTTTGTTCAAAAGAAGAAGCGTCCTCTTTGAAGAGGGTAATGAGGTCATTTAGCTTTCTCGTCATTGCAAACTCATAGATGAAGGCTTTTTTTGTTATCGTTTCGCAACTTTCAATACATTGATCGAGAAAGGCTTTACGAATGATAATCATTATGAATGAAATATCATTGATAGCATACGTGATGCCATGGTTCACTTCACTTTGAACTGGGTATACGATACTGGTTTCGCCAAAATAATTTGCCCCATCACAGCGAAGACAAGGAATGGGAGTAAGCGGGATGATAAATTCGTATTCTGGGTGTGAATGCGAAAAAGGTTTTAACCAATTTTTTTCATCTTTGGTAAAAACAGCGATGACCATCTGTTTTGAGATGTACAGGGTATATTGATTTTGTGGATGATGGATTATGTCTTCAAGAAAATCGGGAAGATAGTTCGACATATACAACCTCTTAATGTCCCTTTTGGGATACACAAAAGAGTATAACACTATCTCGCCGCAAATAAAAGATACAACCGCAATTTATAGCAAGCGGTTTTTGTAAAAGAGTGGTACAATTTCTATTGGTTTTGAAAACCACAATACTGACAATGATTACTAACGATATGCCATCCAACACGACTACTTAGAAGATAAGACATCATGATTACTTAGATGGTGGACAACGACGAATACTTGGCAGCTAGGACAACAACGAATGCTTAGAAGAAAAGCGCTTTGCGAGGATATCGCTAAGCGCTTTTCTTCTGATATCAATAGAAATCACTAAGTATCTGATGAACATTAAAAAAGAATTAATAATCTCTCGGGGGTTGATGGTATAATAATGTATATAGAAGATGGTAAAGAAAGGAATTCGGCAAATGAAAAAAATCATAATTGTCTTGATGATGTTTTTGTTATTATCCATGACATCTTGCAAGGCTAAAATCGACGAATACAGCGATGATTTGCCATTTACCATAGAGTTAGACGGAGATTCTTTAAAAATCTTGCAGTTGACTGATTTGCACCTTATGGAAAGCGCTGATATCAATACACAAACCACCTTGGACATTATTGATGATTTGGTAAACAGTGATAATTATGATTTAATTGTAATTACCGGCGATTTGGTTGTCGCTTCTGGTGGACCGAGTTCATTTGCTGTTTTAATTGATAGAATGGAAGCGTTGGCGGTTCCTTGGACTTTCGTTTTTGGTAATCATGAAACCGATAATTGTTCCTATCAAGATTATCTTGATGTCATTGAAAATACACAGTACTTATATTTTAAAACCGGACCGGAAATGAATGATGGTGGAGTCGGTAATTTCCGAATCAATTTCACAAAAAATGGTAATCCTTTTTATACATTGTATTTTTTTGATTCGCATACATATGGAGAGATTGAAGAATACGGAAACATTCAAAGATCACAAGTTGATTGGTATAAAACCCATGCTTCGCAAGACGAAGTCGGTTCGATTGTTTTTATGCACATCCCTTTACGACAATTTATTAACCCAGAGGCATATGAAGGTAATATTGGTGAACCTGTTTGTCCACAAGGTGTAGACACAGGGTTATTTGAAGCGATGGTATCATTTGGGAAAACGAGCGGGGTTTTTGTCGGACATGATCACGTAAATGATTATGCCTTTATGAAAGAAGGTATTTTGCTGGCATATGGACGGAAAACTGGCGAAAATTCATATGGTGATTTGGCTAGAGGCGGAAGAGTTATCATTATTGATGAATTTGGAGTTATGACAAGTTTTATTGTCGAATAATCGTAATTATTCTTAAAATCCAATTATTCCATGAAGTAAATCGATAATGCTTGCGGTTTTATTGAATTTTATGTAAAATACTTGTATTCGTGGGGTTGTAGCTCAGCTGGGAGAGCGCTTGCTTCGCATGTAAGAGGTCGCGGGTTCGAGTCCCGTCATCTCCACCATGATTTTTCACACCTGTTAAGCGGGTGTTTTTTTTAAACATAATGATGTTTTTTGACCAATTTATAAACGTTCTTTTATTGTGTTATTACATGATTAAAGGTATGATAATACTATGGCTATTTCTTAATGGAGACAAAGATATGCAAAACCTTAAATTAGTATTTCCATGCGAAGGTTACGATGAAGAATGGATGGCAATCATTCAAGAGATGGAAACCGAAACTTTAGATATTACTCCCTATGCTTTGAAACATCGAACCAAAGATTATGAAGAGTATTTGCGGATTGTTCGCTCATATGCAAAAGGAATAAGTCTTCCGAATGGTCACGTTCGTGCGGAAACCTATTTTCTAACGAAAGATTCTGAAAAACGGATTTTAGGGGCAATTGATATCCGGTTCGTTTTAAATGAATATCTTTATAATTACGGAGGAAACATTGGCTATGGCATTCGACCATCAGAAAGACGAAAAGGCTATGCCCAAGAAATGTTGGCTCTGGCGCTCGATGTCTGTCGCCGAAACGGATTAAAAAAGGTGTTAGTTACTTGTGACGATGATAACCTAGGTTCACGGCGAATCATTGAAAAAAATGGTGGCGTTTTGGAAAACATTGTCCCATTTGAAGACGAAAACGTGATGCGATTTTGGATTAATCTAATGTAATTGGATAATATTCTATTATTTATGACAAAGAATAAAACGCCTTTGTGATGGATTGAAAAAAAGTTGACAGTTATTGATATTCTAGAGAAAATCGTTGCATTTTTCAGCGATATTTGATAATATATATATCGGCCTTAAAAATGGGTATAAGGATTTCATTCGGATTATTACTATAGGTTAAATTCTTCTCATTGAAATCGCCAACCACGCGCGCTCATAGCTCAATTGGATAGAGCGTTTGACTACGGATCAAAAGGCTTCGGGTTCGACTCCTGATGGGCGCGCCATCTTTTTTTAAATTACGGGAAGTAGCTTAGCTTGGTAGAGCGCTTGGTTTGGGACCAAGAGGTCGCAGGTTCAAATCCTGTTTTCCCGACCATCGATAATCTCTAGAGTAAGTTAAACCTTACTCTTTATTATATGATATGCATTTACGGACCCATAGCCAAGAGGAAAGGCAAGGGACTGCAACTCCCTGATCGTTGGTTCGAATCCGACTGGGTCCTCCATAAAATTTGAACGCCTGTTAAACAGGTGTTTTCTTTTTAGAGAAAATAGGCGATACATTCTTGAGTATTTATAAATTAAAAGACTAATAGGTTAATTTAGGTTTTAAATAGATAATCTTTACCATTACATCAAAATGTACACTCATACGTATAAACTTAAATCGATTGCTAAAAGACCTTGGACTCATATTTTAATATATATTAGTTGCTTTTTCTGATGGCTTACTATATAATTATGACACGGTGTCATCGGAGGAGGTTATTAATCTATGCCTACAACCACATACTATAATATTGTTAAGGAAAAACAGAAAAAAATAATTGAAGTTGGGGTAGATCTTTTCTCTAAAAATCCATTTGAGAATGTCGATATTCAGATGGTAGTGAATAAATCAGGTTTACCTAGAGGGTCTTTTTATGCCTATTTTGAAAATTTGGAAGATTACTATAATCTTGTAATTTCTACTCTTCGTGCCGATCGCATCAGAAAGGTAGAAAATCTTGCAGAAGGTTTTGAAGGAAACCTATTTGATTTTCTCATCAAACTTTTTAAATATGACATAGCTCAATACACATATGATGAAAGAAAATTGCTGTTGACTCATTATTTTAGATTTCTCCAAACTAGAAAGATGGGGTCTTTAGAAGGAACCATCTATCATCCTTCACAAAAAATAGGAATATACACAATACTTGATTCCTTTAAGACTGGATGTGCTGAATTGGATCAATTTAGTAAAAAAAAAGCAGCTATAATTGACTTTTCAATGACTGTATATTTATCGACATATAATGTTTGTGTACATGACAAAATGTCTGAATTAGAAAGTTTAGAACTATTCATAGAAAGAATAAAAATTATCGAAAAAGGGGTAATGTAATATGATTTCAATTTTATTCATCATTTTAATATTATTAGCAGGATATTTTTTATCAGATAAGATAGAGAAATATAAATATTTTCAATATGGAGTATTTACAGTCCTGGGCGTATTGTCTGTCGTTTTTAGGAATGTTTCAGTAACTATACCAATTAACCAAGGATTTCTTGGGTTTGCATTCTTCTACGTTGTAATGATAAACGGTATATTTAACCGTGATAGCACAGTTTTTAAACGTTTGTATTCGGTTCGGTCAGTTTATTCAATCATTGGGTTTATCATTCTAACACCACATGCGATTTTTTATATCATCGATAAGTTCATTTATAATGGTTTATTTGATATTATTGGTCTAGTAGCCTATTTAGTGATGATCCCTCTGTTTATTACTTCCTTTAAAAAGGTTGATAACCCAAAAGTGATGTTTAAATGGAAAAAGCTTCAACGTTTCGCTTACTTAGCATATTTACTGATATTTATTCATCTTGTTTTGGTTTCGAAAATGCCAAACACTGGAATGTATATTGTGCTATTTACACCGTATATCTTGTATAAACCATACCATTTTTTCAAACATGAAAAACCTTATTTTATCGAAATGAAGAAAAAATTAAATCAAAAAAATATTAAGGAGAGTGAAAAATGAAATTAATCGAAAAAGTATTTCAGAACACTCAAACTGATGAAAAAACAATTGAAAAAGTTATCGTAGATGAAAATATACATTATCTTCACCTTGTTTTTCCAAAAGGAGAAGGACTGCCTATTCATCAATCCAATGCTAATCTTTATATGACAGTTATTAGAGGAACGCTTTTTATCGGACTAAACAATAACGCAGTTATACAATACAAAAAAGGAGTAGTTTTAAATATACCTTGTAACACCACGATGAATGTTAGGAATAATAATGATGAAATTCTTGAGTTGATAATTGTCAAAACTCCAGTACCTGGGAAAAGTTGTATTTAGAATTACAAATAAACAAACTCCATACTAATCACATAGCAAACTTGGTTGTGACAACCTCAAAAGTGGCACAAACTTGGTTATGACAACACATAATAATTATAATTGTGTGCCACTAGAATATTCTAGTAGCACTTTTTTTCATTATCGTGTCATAGGCATATACTAATAGTTTTGCGGTTAGGGTTTACCTCAAGGACGTTTCTTTGTTAATAATGCTATTTCTTTTCGAATTTTTTAGATTAAAGAGGCTTGTTCAAGAGATCGAGTTGTTTTTTAAAGGTCATTTTGATATAATAAAAACATACAAATACGCCGTTATTTTTGAATGGTGATGCATATGGACTTATATAGTTTGTCATTATTACTAAACTTAGGTAAAGCCCTGTTATTAACTATCGTCATTGAATTAGTTGTTTTGTTAATCATAAAAGTGAAAGACAAAAAAATATTTCTCGCATCGGTTATTATTAATGTTTTTACTAACATATCTCTGAATTTAATTATTCAAACTATTCCAGGAACATACTATCATATTGCCGTTATTGGTCTGGAAATTATCATCGTTATCGTTGAATATTATCTATATTTCTTTTTGCTTCGAAACGCTAAACAAGCAATCAAGATTGCCATATTATGTAATTTAGCAAGTTATTTGATTGGGTTACTTTTAATGCCATTTATTTATTGAGGTGGAAAAAATGAAAAAGTATATCTTATTGATTATGGCGCTGATAATTGTCGGTTTCATGGGAGGATGTTATAATTACGAAGCTGGTTCAAACTATGGTAAACTTGAGGGCATTGCTTTTTTTGACGCTGATAACGAGGAAATCATTGGCGAGTATAAGGATTATTTCCAATATAGTGACTATTTTGATGATACTCAAGGATTGACAATGAATTATCAGATTCAAAAATTAAATTCACCAGCACCGGTGGAGAATTATTATTGTGCTGATGTCATTGATGGAGCGGATATTACCGTCAGGCTAAAAATCAAATTTGGGACCGGATATGAGTTTTATAGCCTAGAAATAAACCATGTTATTATATTAGCGCCCGATTTTTCTAATCTCGAGATCGTGGATGAATATGTTTATGTTAATTATTTATGCACTGATGTTAGTTCCAGCAGTAATGAATACGAAATCGGAACGTTGAAGATGAAAACTAATGCTGAGGATTCCGAAAAGATTGTGACCGGTTCAACTTGGATAGAAGGACGAACATATATATCAGGGTTTTACTTTCATATTATTGACGATATTAAGTTTAATATGGATATAAATCCCTTTTCAAGATGATAAAAGCGGATATAGAGTTTGGCATCATTTTTACTTGTTTAAATGCGCAGCAATCGATACATTATATTTAAACGTTAATATTCAAAGATATAATTATTTAAATAGACAGCGATGTCTATTTTTTTAAAATTTTAAATTAATCTTAATCAGATTGAGTATTGGTTAATCATAAAAATAAATTTGACGAATAGGTGCAAAAATCGGCTTTTTATGTTATATTTAATATGAATAAAACCATAGTAATTTGGGAGGTGTTTTTATGACTATAATGGAAAAAGAAATTTGTGAGGAACCAACTAGAATAAGCGACACTTATACGGAAAATCATTCAAAAATTGAGAATATATGTCACATCATTCATAATCGAGCAATTCGACAGATTATTATTTCCGCTCGCGGTTCTTCCGATAATGCTGGTAATTATTTCAAGTATCTATGTGAGACAGTAGCGGGAATTCCGGTGGGTTTTGCCGCTCCAAGCGTCGTCACCTTATATGATGGCTTACTAGATTTATCGACGGCCTTAACGATTGCTATTTCTCAAAGCGGTCAAGCTTTGGATGCCTTGGCAGTTATCGAACATGCCAAGCGACAGGGGGGAATGACGATTGCAATTACTAATGATCCAACATCGCCGTTAGCGAAAGCCGCTGAATATCATCTGTATCTAAACGTTGGTCCTGAGAAAAGTATCGCTGCCACTAAATCATTTGTCGCTCAAATGTATGTTTTAGCGATGCTGGTAACAGAAATGACTCATAATCAAATTCTGGAAAAGGAAATGCGGAGTCTCAACGGTCTTATTCAAGCCACTATTGATATGAGCGATGAAATTGTTAAACAATCCCTTGCTTTGATTGATGTTAAGGATTGCTTTGTTTTAGGGCGCGGGTTTAATAATGCAATTGCCCATGAGTTTGCACTTAAGCTGCAGGAAACAACCTATATAAAAGCTCTTGGTTACGCTACAAGTGATTTTCACCACGGGCCATTTGCCATGATTGAAAAACAATCGACGGTTATCATTTTAGCACCGCAAGACAAAAGCATGCCGGGAAGTCTCGAAATGATCCAGAAACTTAAAACTATCGGCGCAAATGTTATTGTATTTACTGATGATTCTTCCCTGAACTATGAGAATCTAGTTTTGTTACCAAAAGCACATCTTTATTTTTCTCCATTTATATTTGTAGTGGCAGCCCAGATTTTTGTGTGTAGTTTATCACAAAAGCGGGGAGTAAACCCAGATCAACCGCGGGGATTAAAGAAAATTACCATTACCAAATAAGAAAGAAGCGTGATTTAAATGTCGGATACCAAAAAACGAATTCTTGTGACCGGTGGAGTCGGATATATTGGGTCGCATACTGTCGTCGAATTGCTTGAAAACGGATATGAAGTGATTATTGTTGATAACTTTGTCAATTCTAATCCGGAAGTGATTAAACGCATTGAGAAAATTACCAATAGGGTGGTAAGTTTTTATCAAGCGGATTTGCGATGCAAAAATGACATTGAACCGATTTTTCGTGAAAATAAGATTGATGCGATAATTCATTTTGCGGGTTTAAAGGCAGTAGGAGAATCCGTTGAGAAACCACTAGAATATTACGATAATAATATTGGGGGAACTTTGGTGCTTTTGGAAATGGCAGAAAAGTACCATGTAAAAAAAATTATTTTTTCATCATCAGCGACGGTATATGGTGATCCTTCAAAATTACCCATTATTGAGACGAGCCCTTTGAAAACGACCAACCCCTATGGTTCAACCAAATTGATGATTGAACAAATTCTTACCGATGTGGGCGTAG
>Ga0265294_10007519_pt1 | contig 12875 bp, 5 predicted proteins | sample MunlanPumphouse3_FD_192504 | JGI IMG/M metagenome (GOLD analysis project Ga0265294, IMG submission 192504) | Groundwater microbial communities from a municipal landfill in Southern Ontario, Canada - Pumphouse #3 | ecosystem: Environmental > Aquatic > Deep subsurface > Groundwater | place... | reverse complement strand
TTTTCCCTGCCGGATTTATATCATTAGGCGTAATTATTTTCCCTGCCGGATTTATATCATTAGGCGTAATTATTTTCCCTGCCGGATTTATATCATTAGGCGTAATTATTTTATCTGTGGCGTGAATCATACCGCCTTCTGAGGGTATAATAATTTTTGCATTTGGATTTGGTGTATTCCCAGGTGTAATAATTTTTCCCGTGGAGACAGGATTAGAAATTTTAGTTGATACTTCAGAAGGATGACCTTTTATTTTAGTAAATATAGGGGTATAAACATCTTTCATAGATTGCTTAACATAGTTGAAAGCATCACTAAAGGTTCTTTTTATACCATCACCTATGTCACTAAAGAGCCCTCTCTCACCAGTATCTTTATTACCAAATAGATAAACTTTTATTCTCTTACTTATATCTTCACTATCTATACCCATACCTTTGAGCATATTCTTAATTATTTCGCCAACTGTATTTCCGCCTAATTTTTTCTTAATTGGGGTGAGAATCTTTTCATCCAACCAAGTATTTATCTTACTAAAGCTATCTTTCATCTTATATATCATAGCATTTAGAAAACCTTTTATCTCATGTCCATCATCTGCTTTTATAGGTTTATCATAAATGATATCATATAATCTCTGATCTACTTTATCTATAGTATGAGCAAGAAACTCGGCTGGTTTCTTTGACATTGAAGTAAGATTTTCTATTATAACTTTAGACTTATCAGATATACTTTCAGCAGTTAATAATTTATCTATCAATCCGGGTTTCTTTTTATCCTTATCTTTTATATTTTTAATCAGATTAGCATTCTGTATAGCATTACCTATTTCTCTACCAGCAGCAGTTTCATCCATACTGACTAGATTATTATAACTTAATAGATGAGGATTTTTCTTAGCATAATCCTCTTGTCTTTTACCATAACTTTCACTAGCACGTCTTTCTCTTTCAACTTTCTTTTTCTCTTCACTATTACCAGTACCGTCTTCAATTCTTAAATCTCTTAATGTATCAACATCGAAAGCAGTAGCTGTTCCAACTCCAGTATTAAAACTATTCAATCTCACCAGTTTCATTAACTCTAATAGAGATTTTTGCATATAGTAGAATACACTATGTCCTAAATTATCTTTAGCATTCAATAATCCACCACTAAATCCTTTAGGTCCTTTATTCTTCTCCGGATCGTTAAAAGTTTCGGAACCGGATTTATCAAACAATGTGGTATAAATTGAGCTGGTTGAATCTCCCTCTAGATCCTGCATATATTTATTTTCTTTGGATCTCTGGGAAAATATTTCTGCATTAATCTTTTGCTGCATTGATCTAGGAGAATTAGCATACATTGATTTAAATAGTTGAAAATTTGTAGGAGATGCCCCATATTCAGCATACTCATCATTACCAGCATTTACATCGAATAATTTATTAGATGAATATATTTTCTTAAAGAAAGAATCCATCTCTTTCATAAATTGATCTTTATCTTCTTTGCGCTCTATTACTATATTCTTTGAGGCTTCCATAAAGTAATCTTTCATATCCGATGTAGCATTATTAGAAAATCTATTCTTATCAGTATCAAAAGATTTCTTTACATCTATTGCATTAGAATAAACACCTTTATCAAAGTCAAATATCCTTTCAGTACTTCCCGTTATAGCAGCCTCTATTCTTCTAAGATATGTTGGTATTACATCTATAATAGCCTTTCTTGTTTTACCATCAAAGGGTACCGGACCTTTATTATAATTACCAGTATCTATATTACTCTTAACACTACTTGATATTCCAAATATAGATCCTATCATCTTAAGTATTGGACTATCACTTTTCGCCATAGTATTAAATTTCATCAATAATGAACCAAAGAATCCTTCTAATGAACTATTGAGTTGATCCATTGATTTTTCTATAGTTGTTGGGACTAATGTCTTTATGATAAAATCGGGTATAATTTTCAACGGTGCGGCAGCATAGTTTAATAATATATTACTGTCATCACCAAATGCACTGTTCATTGAAGTTAGACTTCCAATTTTATTCATAATATTTTGTTTTATAACTCTACCATATTGCTTTATATCTGGAGCTCCATTAACATCAACTACATCATCATACTCAATCTTTTTATTATTACTATTAGATTTTGTAGGTTGTTTTATGAGAGTATAATCCGTTAATTGTTTTAATAATGATGCTTGCTCTTGCAATATCTTTGTTGTAGTTTCATAATAAAGCTTAGAATTTTCAGCATGTGTTTGTAGAGTTGATGTAGCAAAGTTTAATACATTACTTATATTATCATTTATACTTGCCAAATTCTGATTAAACAGACTAAAAGCTTTAGAATTTTGGGTGTATAAAATATTTGTAGATATCTTGTTAGATTCTACAATATATTCACTACTTCTAGCCATAGTATTAGAAATAGCTTCGGCTGAACTTAAACTAGCTTCGATAACCGAATTACTTACTAGTTTATCCCCTTCTGTTCCGTCCCAAGAGTCAAGCTCATCATTATTAAACAGATCATCGCCTAGACTATCTAAACCACTCATATCAAAACTAGATTCACTATCACTAAAATCCCCTAGACTACCCATAGATTTTAACATGATAGCATCTATTCGTTCTTTATTATAAAAATTTCCACTTTTGATATCTTCAAAAATAGATGTTTTAAACTGATCTCCGGCTTCGTAGACTTTTGTTTGTTTAAACCAACCAGTAGTTCTAAGCACAGTTGCTTTATAATTCTTTATTGAACTATATACTTCTTTGAATAAATCCTGATTAGTTTCAATAAAGCTAGATGCGGTTGGTGTCATTTGTTTCATTTTATCAACAGCTGAATAGCTTATAGACTTACCTAAATTACCTATATAACTGGCAACATTAGCCATCGTATTAACCTCCTTCTCGCTGATTTTGTATATTATTACTATGTTCAAGGAGTTCAATACAAAAAAAGAAACGTGTAGCCGAAGCTACACGTTTATATAGTTTTAAATATTGTTAATTTTAAAGCCAGATAGAAATTAATCTATCTGGCTTATTCCGGCTATTTCAATTGCGGATACTATCCAACCCATGGAGGACAAGGTGCAAATACTCTAACACTCTGATGAGCATTAACTTGAACCTCACCCTTTCCGAATCTCGGAGTTCCATCATTATTGACTCCGACTTTCTTCGGATAAGTTCGGGTAGTTGAGTCTACATCCTTGATTGCAAGAGAAACATTTGATTTCTCTCTTCCACCAAGTGGAAGTTTTCTTCCAGTCTGAAGGAATGTGTTCACAAATTCCTTGGATACATCAATCATCAGTATAGCTTCATTCTTACTGAATTCATAAGATTCAGCAAGCTTTACAGCTTCTGCCGCCGGAATTTTAGCAGCTGATGAAATGATTGAAGCCGCAATTGCTCTGGCGTCATTTGCGGGACAATACTGTTCTACTATTCCTTCTTTTCCATAAACATCGACTTTGTACTCTCTGTCATTGAGCATTGTTCTCATGACTCTTACTTCATCTTTTTGTGAAGAAGATGTCTGAGAGAGACCTTCTCTGATTTCCTTTACTAATGCGGTAACCTTATCCATTTCGTTTCCTCCTTAAAGTTTCAATTATTTTCTTGTTTGATTGGTAACTTTCTATTATCATTTTTATTGTCTAAAAAGATAATACAGTTTATTAGTTTAGGTTGTTTACCTTTCTCCTTTATAACCTTATTTAAATCCCTCTTAGTTGAATTTGAGAGAAATTCTAAAAAGGCATCTTTTTTCATAATAATGTAACCTCCCTAACTAACCTATACTAGAATGTTTATGTTTGTGTATTTTTTAATTTTACATACTGTGAGGTTTGAGAATTATACTATTTTTTTAAGGATTAATGTATCAGTAGTAAACCCAGATGCTCCAGGATGGCCACCACCGCCAAATTTAGTAGCTATATCCTTACAGTTTATATTCTTCTTTTCTGAATATATACTGTAGCTATATTTTTCACCATTAAAACACCATAATACTAATACATCATATTTATTTATAAGATCCCCAAATACCCATGAGTTGGAGCTTATATTTATGACAAAACATTTATGTCCATCAATTTCACTTTCATATCCTTGAGATTTTCGATATGATGTATTCATGGCATCTATATGTTTTTTGATTATTGCACCTTCCTGAATTAGGCTGTCTAGTAATTCATTATTATCAGCCTTTAACAAGTCTGTCCATATGGAATCTGTTGCTTTATGCGGATAGCATTCTATTGCTAACTTGAGATAAGAGCTCTCTGGAATCATCTTAAGTTTCCAACAATCATAATCATCAATAAGCCTTAAATATTTAGGAATATTTTCATTATCTCCAAATGTCAATGGAGTTACAGACAATAAACCTTTTAAGTATAGATATGTTAAACCAGCACCGCAAATACCCTCTTGTACAAATATTTTAATTTTAGATTTACTAAACCATGAATACTTCTTAAGCATGTCTTTACTAGTGGCGTGATGATCAATCCAAGTAATGTCTTGAGTGATGTCATCATAAATATGTTTTAGTTGTTCTATACCATCATCACCGAATGAATAGTCTAAAAAGAAGATTTTCTCATCTTTCGCTATTATATCAGTTGGTATTCTCCTATCATAGTTTAATTCTATGAAATCTTCTGGTTGGAAGTTGTGTGGTCCAACTAGATTAAATAGTATATTACCAGCACATCTTCCATCATGATCATTATGAATATAAGCTTTCATTTATATATCCCTCCTATAATATTGTTTATATATAAGTTTCATGGTTAATAAAAAAATAAAAGCATATGCTTAATTGCATATGCTTTATAACCGATATTTTACATATTGATATAATTTGATTCTTCTAGATCAAATCCTTTACATAAATTTTCAAACGTCTTCTTCTTTGGAATGTGTTTGTATACATCATTCTTTATAAGAAGAAGAGTTGTTTGATTAACTTTAATTTTTGAAGCTATCGAATGCATACTACCAGTTTTAGTATTAAGAATTTTTCTAATATCATCAGATAACTTAATTATATTAATGGTATCTCTAAATTCTTTTTCCGTTCCTATTATTGGTGTATTCAACCATTCAATAAATCCTTTCAATTCATCATAAGGGATAGTTTCTGTACTGAAATTTCCAATGTCGGGAATGGACGCTTGATACCTATCAAACAATTCAGCAAGTTTACTATTTCTTATTTTATTTGTCCGACAGATTTCTATTAGTTCTCTCAGGTTACTATTCTTTTCACCTGTTTCTTCAATGTTTTTCATTTGTTTCCTCCTATATAAGTAACACGTACTATTTATCACTAATATAATATATATTTATTATTATATTTAACAGCCGCTGTTATAATTATTAAAAAATAAAATAGATATATGTAAATACATATATCTATTATCTTATTATTTGATCTTGATTATAAATTCTACATCAAAAATTATATCATTTTTAGTCATATCATCTATAGTTTGTAATAGATTTAGAATTTTATGATGTATATTTTTATCTATATTACTATTGATATTAAACTGATGTTCAATATCATCCATAGTAATATTTTGTTTAATAGGGTTGATATTTATTTTCATATTTAATTGTATTGACTCACGAAGAGTTTCTTTAATATAGTCATATTTGTTTAAAGAAAGTGTTTCACATATTTTATTAAAAGTTGGTATTCTTAATAATCTATGATTATTATTTTCCATTTTAGACAATAATGATTGACTAATATTTAATTTATTTGCTAATTCCTTTTGATTTGTTTTGCTTAAAATATCTCCAATATAAGTATATATTTTTTCCATATTAATATAAGTTTTATATAATTTTCTATTTTTGAAAACATTTATAGATGTATCTAGATATCTAAAAATTTTATTTAGAGTTTGATATGACATATCTATATTTTCATAATCTATAGAAAGTCCTATTTTATTATCATCACATAATTTTTTTATTTTGTCTTTTAAATTATTATAATCAATCTCAGTATACATTATATACATCCCCTTTATTTATTTTTATCATATTTATAATATATAGTTGTAAAGTAGTTTCAATGTAAAGTTTGAATTATGTTAACATTCGATAACTTAACACTCTAATAATAAATACGGAGGTGGAAATATGATATTTCTTAACGAATTAAAGGATGCTGTCCTTTATAAAAAACCATCCTATTTACCAATAGATCAGAAAAATAAGAAAACTGGAAGTGCAGTATTTTTACTGACACCAAATTATGATTCATCTAAAAAGATAATGGGGTCTGAAATGATCCTCCAAAAATATTTCGAATCTTACTTTATAGAGAAAGATATAACGTATTATATCAATCAGGAAAATGCTCTTGTAAGAAGATCAGATGAAGTTATTACAGAAGGATTCTTTAATAAACCAAAACCTCAGAAATATAAAGAATCTGAACTATTAGAGAATTATAAAAACGTAAAGAAAAAATTAGCAGAAAAAAAGTTTATTATATTAGATAGGAATGATCCACTGCATGATGTGATAAATAGTTATAAAGAAAATTATTTATGGGCTAATGATATCCCATGTAAATATTTATTATATTCAGATAATAAGAATGGGACATTCTTACCAATCATGACATTTACAGATAGTTTTGACCCTAATAATAATCATCCATTTGCATGCTATATCGGATGTAAGAAAAACAATGTAAAGAATAAAGTATTTTTATATTGTATATATTCAGAGGGTGAAGATAAAGCTTCAATTGATGATGTAATCGATATTGAATTTAAATATAAAAATAATACAAATGAAAGTTTTATTATAGAATATGCCAATCTTCCTATATTAGAATCTCAATATAATCAATTGTATAAAAGCAATGTTGAGTCATTCGAAAGTGGAAGTTCAAATGTTTTATTTGTTACTGGTGTAAGTGGGAGCGGTAAAAGTACCATGGCACGTGAAATAGCAAAAAGAACCGATTCTATATTTGTTGAATTAGATAGATTCCAATTCTATGGTCATATTGACAAATCTAGTTTAATAGATAAGTATTATAATTCTAATCCTGGATTAATAAAGTATACTAAATATCACTGGAATAATTGTTCTGATGATGTATTTCATTCAGAATTTGTAAAATTCTTTGGATGGCTTATGAATCAGATAAAATCAAATAAGAATACAAAATATGTTGTTGAAGGTATTCAGTTATATAAACATATTGACCCTGATGTTCTTAAACCCTATCCAATTATTATAATAAATAAATCCCTTCCTAAAGTATATCTTCAAAGAATTAAGAGGGAAAGAGACCAATATGGTGCATCATTTAAAGATATACTCAGTGGATTTACATCTATATCTAATCTAAAAGATACTATAAATGCTATGAAGAACTTAAGGAACTTCCGAAAGAGCATAAATGAAGACTTTCATAAAGATGCTGAATTGTATAGAAAACAGCAAGGTGATTCTTTAGTAGATGTAATTATTAAAATGGACTTAGAAAATCTAGCAGATAAGATGGATTCATTCACTGAAGAGGAAGCAATAGTTCAACTACTAGGATCATACAAAAGAAAGGGATATGATACACATCTCTTAATGGAATTTAGGGATAGGTATAAAAATGTACTACGGTGGATAAGAAAAAAGAAAGACATTATTGATCCACAAGAGTATATTGATTATGAGAATAATCGATTAAAGAATATCCCTAAATCTAAGATAAAAGAAATAGAAAAGAAAGCAATATCACAGCAAGGTAATAAACCTGAGAGATTTGGAGTTACTGAATCTGATTTATTATTAGAAGGAAAAAATAATACATCAAATAATTGTTTACCAATACCAAATCTTAAAAATAAAGATACTCATATACTAGCATATAATGGACACTTTGCTCCAGTATCTACTTATTTATCTAGAAATTTTTTAAATATTTTTGAATGGATAAAACAAGATGGAGCTGCTATTGTAAGTAAGGATTTGTTATTTGGTATGACACCAAATCTACTACAATTAAATGCAGTAGATTTTATAGCTTGGAATTACACTCCAGAAAAAGATGATAGCGGAAATCAGACTATGGATATTAGTAATTTCTTATCTGATTATGATTTATCCTTAAAATCATTAAAGACTGGAAAATATATTTGGGAGAAATTTCCCATATATGATGTACCTATAGTGGCAATCAATAATGGTACAGTTGTATTTGATATTAATTTAACTGAAGCTGGAGAATTTGGTCCTTTAGCTAAAATTCTAATAGAGAAAGTTCTTCCAGTCAATTCTATATATACAACTGGAAATGTTGTATGTATTAAACATGATAATACAACCTATTCTCTATATGCTCATCTAAGAGGAAAGAAATTTAAAGGTATACTCAAATCTGGAACGAAGGTTAAAAAGGGAGAAATTATAGGTCATCTAGGCAGTACTGGAAATAGTATGATTCCTCATTTACATTTCCAAATTGCATATCTACCACTTCCGGGAATAGGTGGATTTGTTGGAGGTAGTAAAAAAGAAACCAATTTTGAACCTTTCTATGAGCAAGTAATAATGGAAGGAAGCACTTTATCTAATAATATAAAGAATTTCCTTACACTTGGATTGCGTGATTTATATTATAATATATTCAAAGTCGCTTCTGTAGATTTTGATTATAAAGTAAACAATAATGGAAAAATAGCTTATATGAGTTTTATTAAAAACATGAAAGATTCTAATTCATTATCAGAAAGTCAATCAATACAACAAGATAATGAATATATAATAGAATCAGGTAATTCTCTTGGGTATATGACACAAACATTCATTAGTAACGACATGTTTTTGAGATGTAAACTTGATGGGGTGCAGAAATATACAAAAACAGTTGACATAGAATGCATTGATGAATTATCCGTTGCTAGTAAAATGGATGACAAGTTTAAACCGATAGAAAAAATAAATGTTAGTAAGATGCGAAAGATTAGGTTAGATGAGAATATCATTAATAAATATGAATCTGAATATCGGTCATTAAAACATCTAAGAACATCTGATGATTATACGGGTTATTTTTATTTATACAATAATAAACCTGTCGGATATATCAATGTTAATAAAGTCACAAATACAATTCAGGCTATGGAGATATTCAAAGATTTTCAAGGTATGGGATTATCAGAAGACCTTATGAAGGATTGGAAAGCTCTAAAAGGTGATAATCTAACTGTTAATAAAGATAACAATGTAGCTATAGCTATATATAAGAAACATGGATTCAGAACATATAAAACTACAGATACTATGTTATTCATGAAATTACCTTCATCTAAAATACAACAGATCAAAGAGTTCAGTGATGTTATGATTGTATATCCAGATTGTTTAGAAGAATCTTATATTAATGAGGCTTCTGGTAATGCTAATAGTATTTTATTACGTAAACTTATGTACGCAGAACGATTTAGAACCCCTAAGGAAGTATTTGCAATATATGACCAAGTAAAAGCAGACTTCCCTTGGATATCTAAAACTTATCTTACTTATAATAAGTATCTAATGTATAATATGTTTATAGATCTATCTTTCTATAACCAAACTTTCTTTAAGAATAATATTTATAAATTAGATAAGGGAATAGATCTCTACTTTGATTTTATAAATAGATTCTTAAATGATGCTAGATTATTATCAGCGGGTTATACAAATAGAACTGTTATCATTCCAGTAAATGATTGGAAGAGTGAGGGTAATATATGGATGTATAATGAGGATGTAAATCCTATATCCATGATTACACGCCTAGCAATGACAACACCAGAGAAGTTTAGAGATTGGGCTGGAATTAATTTTGTATTCACTTCTGACAATGCTTACTTTAAAATAGATTTTACTACGTTTGATACTAAATCTGTTCCTCTATTTCTTGGTTTAATAAAGAAGCTTAAGAATAATGAGCAGCCGATAGATGATCCTAAAGATAATACAATTGATAGTAAACAAGCTATTGTTGCTGATATTATTGATAAGATTGAAACTTCTCAGAAGATTAAGATCAATAATCTCACAGGAAGTAGTGGAGAAATAACAAAGGATGAATTAGTTCAAAAAGTAACTCAAGCTGCTTCTGTATCTACTGATGTTGAACAAGCATTAGATCAATTGGATAAAGATGAAAAACTTAAAGGAATCATAGCAGCTTTAGCTATGGAAGAGGATAATACCATAAAACTTAATGCTGCAAGAACTGCTAGAATGACTCATCTTAATGATGAATTTCTTAATAAGGAGATTAATAAAAAACCAATAAGAGATCTTCTTAAAGAACCGAAGAAAGATGAACTCTTAGTAACAACATTAAAGATAGATTCTGTAAATCCGGAGTGGCAAGAAATGCGTTATATGAACTTTGAAAAGTCATATGATGTAGATGCTGATATAGTTAAAATTCTTATGTCATTCAGTGAAAAATCCATTCCTATTGCGATAAGAGATATAAGCGTCACAGATGAATCTACAGCCGAGGATTGGATATACACATATAATATCCAATGTGAAGATGGATTGGGACAAAGGTTTACTCTAAAATTTGATATTCCTAAAATTAAGGATAGTAAATTCATGCTACTTAGAGGTAATGAGAAAACAATAAATGGACAGTTAGTTCAAATTCCAATTATGAAAACAGATGAAGATACTGTTCAAATAGTTTCAAACTATAACAAAATATTTGTTAGAAGATTTGGAACCACTACAGGTAAATCGTTTGTATCAGCAGATAAAATCATTAAATGTCTAAATAAATATCAAGGTAAAGGGATTACTATTACTAGAGGTGATAATAGTAAGATAAGTATGAAGTATGATCTTCCTATAGATTATATTGATATTGGATCTGAGTTCTCAATAATAGAAACAAAGAATTGTATCATCTATTTTAGTCAGGATGAAATACGTTCCAAGTATAAAATAGATGATAAGAAAAAAGGTATACCATTTGGGTATTCTAAAGATACTAAAGAAGTTATTTATTATAACAGTGAAGAACCTATATCGGATATTATATCTTATCATCTAACATTAGATGGAGATTTTAGAACCCTATACACAGAAGCGAAACCGGCTAGTAAATATACTTATTCTAAAGCTAGTATATTAAATACTGAAATTCCTGTTATTGTAGTTATGGGATATACTTGCGGATTAATAGGAGCTTTGAGTAAGGCTGGTATTGAATATCAAATAGAGGATAAGAAACCTAAAGATCCGACTAAAGACTTCATTAAGTTTAAAGATGGGTATATTAATTATACATTAGACTATAACTCATCTTTACTTATGAATGGTTTGAAAGATTGTAATACTGAGGACTATCTTCTAGCGGATATGAATAGTAAGACTATGTGGTTGGATTTCTTAGATTTATTCGGCGGAAGAATAAAAGCGGATGGTCTAGACAACTTTACTGATCTTATGATAGATCCTATAACGGATGAAGTTTTAGATCATTATAAACTGCCTGTAGATTATATGGAACTTTTAGCTTATGCTAACCATCTATTAGAAGACAATAAATTCATAAAACACACATCAACTGCCGGTAGAAGATATAGATCTAATGAGATAATTGCTGGTTATGTGTATAAAGCATTGTCAGAAGCTTATGGAGATTTTAAGAATAAGAGTAAGAGAATCTCTAAAGGAAATACTATGACAATAAAACAATCAGATGTAATTGATAAGATATTATTAGACCCAACAGCATCTGATCTATCTATTCTAAATCCACTATTAGAAATAGAATCGGCAAATGCTATTTCATATAAAGGTCTCTCAGGTATGAACTCAGATAGAGCCTATAGTTTAGATAAAAGAACATTTGATGATAGTATGCTCAATGTTCTAGCTTTATCTACAGGATTTGCTGGTAATGTTGGTATCACTAGACAAGCAACAGTTGATATGAATATTGAAGGCAATCGTGGTTATATTAAAGAGATAAAGGATAAGAATAATTTATCTGTTACTAAAACTCTTTGTATGACTGAAGCTTTAACACCGTTTGGGACTACAAGAGATGATCCTTTTAGATCAGCAATGACATTTATCCAGACATCTAAACATGGTATGAGAATAAGAAATTCTTGTCCACAATTGATTACTAACGGTGCAGATGAAGCTCTACCTTATATGATTTCTAACACATTTGCACATAAATCAAAGATGGCTGGTAAGGTTGTAGAGAAAACAGATGATTATATGATATTAGCATATAAAGATGGATCTAATGAAATGGTGAGTTTAATTGATGAAGTCAAGAAAAACTCTAGTGGAGGTTTCTTCACTACTATAAAATTAGATACGACTCTTAAAGAAGGTTCTACCTTTAAAGAAAATGAAATAGTAGCATATGATAAATTATCATTTTCTAATAAAATAGGATCTGGAGCTAATTTGAGTTATAATTTAGGATCTCTTGTTAAAATAGCTATATTGAATACTGATGAAGGGTATGAAGATAGTGCTATTATTTCAGACTGGTTATCTTCAGCAATGTCATCAGATGTTGTAGTTAAAAAAGAAATAACCTTACCTAAGAATACAAATATCTATAAAATGGCAGAAGTTGGGCAGCCGGTTCAAGAAGGAGAGCCATTAGTAATCTTCCAAAATGCATTTGATGATGAAGATGTTAATGTCTTATTAAAGAATCTGACTGGTGATGAAGCAGATATTTCAGAATTGGGGCGTATATCAATTAAATCTAAAATAACAGGTGTAGTACAAGATATAAAGATGTATCGTACTATAGAGAAAGATGAAATGTCTGAT
>Ga0265294_10007518_pt1 | contig 12880 bp, 7 predicted proteins | sample MunlanPumphouse3_FD_192504 | JGI IMG/M metagenome (GOLD analysis project Ga0265294, IMG submission 192504) | Groundwater microbial communities from a municipal landfill in Southern Ontario, Canada - Pumphouse #3 | ecosystem: Environmental > Aquatic > Deep subsurface > Groundwater | place... | reverse complement strand
TCAAAAATCTTTTCACAAATCACTTAAAAAGTGGAAGGTAAAAAGTGAAAAGAGTGGAAGGCAATTTGTGAAATCAGTGGAAGGCTAAAAGTGAAATGAGTGGAAGAATGTTTGTGAAATTTCCAACTTGATTGATGATATAAGTTTATCGTAGTTGTATTTTCTAGTTCTCTTGTAGTTAATATTAATTCATCATCACGGTTTTTAAAATCATTGTATAAATATTTTCTTAATGCAGGAGTTAGTTTTTTAATATTTTTCTTTGAAATTTGATGATTGGAAAGTGCCCATTGAGATAATTTTGATATAAACTTCTCAATTCTTTCATCTTTCATTTTTCGTGTCTCCTGATTTATAACGTTTGAGTTGAGAAATATTTACTAGAAACTATGCTTGACCTATTTTAATTTCAACTTCAGTATTGGCTCCATGAATAGCAAAGCCATTTTTTTCAATTTGCTTCATAACATCATTCTGGTCTAAAGCAATACGTGGCTTACTTGGATCCAATGTTAAACTAGTTTTAAATGGAGACAATGTCAATATGTCAGGATCAATAGAATCTGGAAGTTGTAAACTTTCTACATCTATTCCATTAGGAACGGACAAGTATTTATTGCCATTTTTTGTACTCTTGTAAATATCAATCTGCATTGCTTTTCCTCTTTACTTTTAACTATTTATATAGCAAATATTATATACAGATTAGCTTGATACAACCTAAATATACGAACACTAAAAATGTTAATTTAAATGATATTACTACTTGGATCAATATACTTTTCCAAATAGTGTACCTTTTGGAGTATGTTCAAAATTTCAACTCTATTTGGAACAATCTCCCTGTTACTAAAAATTGTTCTAAATATAAGAATTAATCATATTAAAATATATGAAATACACTATTTTAACAATGTAGAAATATTTCCATAGTAAGTGACTAACAAAGATTTTTTAGCCCTAGTAGCCGCAACAAATACTATAGACTTTTCTTTTAATAATCTTTCCTCTTCAATTTGTTTTTCATCTGATTTTTCCCCTACATCAAAAGGTGCTACTCCATCATTCATGCTCGCAATTATTACATGATCAAAATCTAAACCTTTTACTCTATGCATAGTCGCAAGTCTAATTCCATTGTCAGAGATATTATCTTTAGTATTGCGAGATATTTTCACAGTAGATATATTTTTATCTGTAAAATAACTACTATAACTATCTATAATTTTTTGCGTTCTTGCAACTATACAAATTCTACTACTTTCATCTTCTTCTTTTAAACCTTTTATATAGCTGTTAATAAACTCAACTTCATTCTCATAACTTTCAAAACCTTTTATAAGAGGTTCCGGTCCATGGTATAGAGATTTATAGTCACTGTTACTATCTACACCATCATCCATATCATCTATCTGTTCTCCATTTAACAATGTAACAGACCATTTTCTTATCTCATCTGTAGTTCTATAGTTAAGTTTTAGTTTTTTACTTCTACCCCTAATATTTATTCCACATTGACCTAACACAACTTTATGACCATAAATTCTTTGATGTGCATCTCCAACAATAAATATATCATTCTTAGACTCTACAACCATATCTCTTACAAGTCTAAAAGCCTCTGCATTAAAGTCTTGTGCTTCATCTATTACTACATGTGAATAAACACTGTCTTGCTCACTATTTTTAAGTAAAATTCTTGCATCTCGCATCGCATCACTAGGCTCTTTATAATTTTTAGCTGATAAAAGTAATTTATATTCTTCAAATACTTCCCATATCTGTTTTCTTTGTGTACGGCTTAGCCTTGTACCTCTTCCAGCTCTAGACACCTTTATATAGTCATTTAGTGTAGCAACTCCACTTGTTTGAATTACTCGTTCCCACTCCTCTTTAAAAAAACCATCTGGTAAATCTAATCCTGATGGTTTTGAGGTTAAAGCATGTTCCCATAAGTCATCTGTCTTATTGGAGTAAACAATTTCATTTTTATAACCATGTTTAGTTAAAAATTCATATACCCATTGATCTAGATTCTTAACTTCTATTTTCGATAATGTCTCTTCATCGCAAATCTTTTTTAGATTTTCATATATATCAATCGCTAAGTTTTTTGTATATGTCGTAAAAAGTATTTTCTTATTTTCAAATAGGTTAATACTAGAAGCTAAATATTTTGCTCTATGCATAGCAACTACTGTCTTTCCTGTGCCAGCGCCACCAAGTACTCTTACTGCTCCATTGTAGTCTTTTTCAACAAGCTTTCTTTGCGTTGGATGTAAAAACACTCTCCATTTTTCTAATGGTGCATTTAGCATATTCATTAGCTCAGTATCGCCATCTTCCACAACATAAAAACTTCTTTTTGAGCTGTCATTTTCTAGTGCTTTAGTAAAGTCATCTTCATCTATATCCGTACTATTTTCTGCATATAAATAATTATAGACCTCTTCATAGCTATCTCCAGAGAGCAAATAGAATAGTGCCTCATAAACCTCTTCGGTTATATATTTTCTGAAATTATCTAAGTCATCTTCACTGTCTAAAGATTTTACATGTTTCAATAATTCTTCGCTAACACCCAGTTTTAATAGCTCTTTGTCTTTAAATTGAGTAAAGAAAGTATCAGTTCTTGTTTCATCAGAAACACTGATATTTTCAACTTCATGTGTTGCTTGAATAATTTCTAAACTACCAGTTTGAGCATTAACCATACATTTATGCTTCTTAGCCCAATCATAAGCATCATCGTGATTATCAACCCAAAGTAATATATAAACATCATTGGTTTCTGGACTCATCACTATACATCTATATGAACCATCGACTCTAATTGAGTGCATATTGTTCGCAAAGTGGAGCTTCTCATAATTCAATCCAGGTGATTTAGGATTATTTTTAAACTTTTCAACAAGCTTTATAGTCTTATTTAACTGTGTTTTAGGTAGTTTCGACAATGCTGTAAAAAAATCAGATGATATTGCTACTTTCATGAATTAACCCTTTTCTGTAAAGTCTCTATTAACTTTTGTGTTTCATTAGTATTAAATATTGTCCACTCATCAATCATAATATTTTCCTCAATGGTTACTGCTATTTTAAATTCATTCCATACAAGTTCTGCTTCACATACAACTGTATTACTGCTATCCACTATATCTTCTCCAACGCTTGGAACTGGTATTTCATTATATTTAGATAACGATTTTACCATTGGTTTTGCTTCATCTAGAACTTCTTCGTAGATAAAATTCCAATCATCTGTTGAAGATTCTTTAGATGTTGTGTCAAAATCTATAACACCATATAAATCTTTCTCTATTGCATTAGTTGTAGTAAAGTAGCTTGATTTTGAAAACTGAAGTAAGTTATACAACCTAAGAACTCCGGCCCAAGAGTTAAAATTAAGTCTGGTAAACTTATCTTTGAGATGCATTATAAATATGTTTTTTGAAAAATCATTTGCCTTTAGGTGTTCAAAATTTGCTATTGATACTATAGAAACATCTTCATCATCAAACTTACCACCCATATATTTATTGTCACTATCAAATAGATTATCATAGAGTTCTTCAGTCAATAATTTTAGAAGTACTTTGTCTGTTATATCATATGGTTTTGGCTGTATCATACATGTAGATACTGCCTCTGCTCTTTTTCTCCAAAGATCAATATTCTGCGTTGCTAATAACTCTATAAGTAGCTCCATATTTGAACTTAGCAAAAAATCCTTATTCTCTTTATACATCTTTTTAAGTTGAGCGATGTTTAAGTATTTACCATCTAAATAGTTTTCATATTTATAGTCAGTCTTCTTTTTAGAAAACTCTTCTATATCTTCCCATGTTAAAGACCAAGATATGTAGTTATGGCTTTTAACAATAGCCATTCTTTGTGAACTATCTACATCTACTCTATCTTCATGGAATGCAAAACCATCTGTAAATATAACTATAGGCATCATCTCTTTATTCTTTATAGGATAAATAATAAAATCAGCTTTAGAATATATCTGAACATTCTCTTTTTGAGTTAATTCAACTTGCTGTTCTAGCTCGTAAGAGTATTTTTTATTGTCTTTGTCTAATAATTCAAAAAAGTATCCACTATGACCTCTAGATGTAATAACTGGTTTGAATGTTATACTTAGGTTCTTTAGCTTAGATATAAAAAGTTCTTCAAGCACACTTTCACTCAGACTATCCGAGTTAACATCACTAACACTTTCTACTTTTTTAATACTATTCCTAGAAGCTAGAATATTTTTAATAACCTCTATAGCTTTTCTTTTTGAGATAAGTGGTCTATCAAAATTATTTTTATATGCATAGATACATTTATAACATCCATCTTTTTCATGTTGTGTATTACACTGACAACTATTTAGTTTTTCTAGTGCAATATCAAGCACTTCAAATAGAGGTTTTTCATCTCTCATAAGCTGTTTTAAATAACCAGTTCCACCAGGAACAGTATCATAAAGGATGAGATATCTCTTAGGCATCTCATCCTTTGAATCTACTTCATCATAAATACCCACTCTTAAATGTTCAACAGAGCCTTTAAAGTATGCTTTTAGTCCTAATTGAAATGAAGCTATCAATGAATGCAGTTTTGCATCATCTATCTCTAGTGAAGATATTGGTAACATCAATCTTATAGCTTCTGAATTAAACTCTCTATATAAATATAAAGACTCAAAATAGTTTTTTGGATCTAAGTCATTTTCAACATCACATGAAAAAGAGTGTTCGGCTTTAAACTTATCATCTGTAGGTTTTCCAAACTGCACTTTTCCACAACTTCTACATATTACAAAACCTTTTCTTGGTACTGACCTACCAGCTATACTAATGTCATTACCAATTAAAGTTGTCTCTCCGAAATTGACTTCTTTAAAATTAACTTTTTCTATAAATTCAAATCCAAATGATGTATCATCCCCTATTATTGCATAGGCATCTTCAATATACTTTTTATCAAAATTTATAAGTAACTGCTTATTAAAAAACTTTATATCCCTCTGGTCTTTATCATCTTTAAGCCTACTACTCTTATCATCATTTGTAGCAAGAACTTGTTTCATTCTGAGTATCTCTTTTTTCTGCCCATCATCACAAAACATTTCACTACCACATTTAGGACAAGAACTAACCTCTTCATTAGTCACTCTTTGAGTAAATGAGCATTTGTCACAAAATATCCAAGTCTCAGGTTCCGCGCTACTCATATCTATCTGATCAATAGTTACTTTTCGTCCACCGGCATAAAAACTATTATTTGGTGCCAACTCACTGATAGCACTACTTCCAGCTCTTTCATATTCATAAGTGAAAGTATCGTATTTACCACCACTTTCATCAGCTCTAGTATCTTTTCTTCTATAAATTACCGACTTTAGAATTACTCCACTCTCTGGAAATGCATAATTTGGTAAAAGTCCTTCATCAGCGAAAAATTCAAATGTTTTTTTTCTTTTTAAAAGTAATAATACAGACTTTAACCCATCAAGTTCAGATTGTATTTTTTTAGATTTATCTTCATGGTCTTTATCTTTAGCTTCTTTTGCTTCATGTTTTTTTAAAGTTTTTTTCAAACTGCTAATCTGATTTAAGAGAGATTTTTGTTCTTGTAAAATCAACTCTAGTCTATTTAAAACAAGTAGCACTAAACTATTAGTATCATCATTACCAAATACAAAATCTTTTAACTTTTCTCTAGATGTATCTTGTAGCTTATCTTCATATAGTTCAAAAAAGCTCTTCAGCAGTTGCTCTTTATTACTTTGTATAAAATCAAAAAGAGTATAAGGAAATTTATCTTTTTGACTCTTATCAACACTATTTAAAACCGTATTTAGTCTATGAGGCAACTCTTGATTTGTGATACTATTTTTACTAACCCAATTATCTATACAAAATGCCAAGAACTGTCTTTGCAGTATTGCTGAAGCATCTATGTAAACACCAGGAGCATCTATACTTCCTTGCATAATCTCATTTGGCTCTTCATAAAAGTAAAGGTCATGATTACTAGCATTAGCAAGTGTTACATTAAATGCATTTCCGTCCGTTCTACCAGCACGACCAATTCTTTGTAGATAGTTAGCTCCATTAGGTGGAACTGAGCATAAAACTACAGAACTTAAATCTCCAATGTCAATACCCATCTCAAGAGTAGGAGTAGCACTAAGTAGGTTTGGCTTCCATGGCTCATTTGGCTTTCTTTTTATAAAGTCATTTTCAACTTTTTCTCTTACAGCTCTTCCTAAAAGTCCTGTATGTTCTCGTGCAACAACTCTTTGAAGATCTCCATGTGCATAGAGAAGTTTATAGTAACTCTCTTCACTTATGTAGTTATCATAACTTCCACTACACTCTTTTCTCATACACTTCATTCCAAGGGCATGATTATAATTACTGGTATTTACACTTAGCTTATGATTACATGTATCACATATAAGTTCATTTATATCAGTTGTAATGAAAAGTTTTTCCGGATTTAATCCCCATATTAACTTATCTTGTACATCAGTCTCTATTAGTACTTTATGCTTTTTCAAAGCCTCTATTATCGGTTGATACACTATCGTAGAATCAGGAAGTAAAGGATTTTTATCAACAAAATTGTGCATCAACCATCTATCACACCAAGTAGTTTTACCTTTATTGGAAATGCTATTAAAAGATTGAAATTTTCCATTTGTAAGAAATCTTGGTATTGAAAAGTTTGTTCCAAATTTCGGCATATAAACTATTCTAGTACCTATGTTGTTTATAGAGTATGTGTTACCACCGCTAATAATATATGGTTCTAAGTGATTACTATAAATAGCCCCGCTATCTTTTAAGTATATTAAAAAACCTAAAACAAATCTTTCCAACTCTTCTTTAGTTACAGTTCTAAATATTTCTATATTGTTTTGCATAATTGGTAAAAGTGTATCTATCAAACCCTCCAAGCCATCAACATACATAGCAGAAGCACCACTTCTCTCTAAGGTTCTACCAACATGAGATTTAAATCCATACTCACTATGAACCATCCAGTCAATTCTCTTGTTGACTAGAGCTTTTAATTCATTAGGGTTATTTAACTCATCTGTTTTCACAAGATTATCATACTCTCTTAACCACTCCATATCTGGTGCAATTAGTGTAGAGATATATTGTTTGTCATCAGCAAATTTATTTTGCCAATAGGTACTTATAATGCTGCTAAAATCATTTAAACCTACTTTACCACCATAAGCTTCAAGAGCTTGTTGCATAGCACTTCTAAGTGTAAACTGGTAACTTCTAGCTCCAAAGAAACCAGCTCGCTGTGCAGAGTCTTGAACACTATCTGAAAAAGCAATCAACTTCTTATCATCATTATAGTAACTTGAAAAATTTTGACCTATAAGAACACTGGTAAGGCTAGCTGCACGAGAACCAAGAATAGTTAAAGAGTTTTTTGAGTTACAAAACGGGCAATTTGAGTGACTTTTTCCCTTAGAATTTATATTGTCATTTTCATATACTTTTATACATCCATCAGTATCATCATCTGGCATTTCTAAGCCACTTTTACTGATGTAGTACACATGACCAGTTAAGTTTTTCGGATTTTCATCTATAGGAAAGATAAACTTCACTCTACTATCGTGAGAGAAGAACGCTTGGTAGAAAAGATCTAAATCACTTTGTAACTCTCCTGTTCCATCTTTTTTTACACCACCCCATCCAGTAGCATGGCAATCTCGACAATGTACAACTGGATAATGCACTTTAAACTCTTCAGGTTTCAAATCATCAGAATAAGTAAGTGTTGGTTTTTCATCTAGAGTAGCTACCATACGAGCTAATTCTCTAAGCCATAGCTGTACTCTTACAAAAAGAAAAGGTGGATAGCTTTTGCCTACTTTTTCATTCTTAGCCCAAGATGTAAGTGCTAAAAGTGAGTTTACCATATGCTCAAAATACTCTGATGAACTCTTCACTGGTATCTTTCTTATGAATGCATCTATAATCTGCTCTCTTGATTTTATACTTCCATCTAAAGTTTTAAGAAGTAGTTTAAAAAAGTAAAGCTCTTTTAGTTTAGTACCAAGTTCAACTTTAAACTCATTACTATTAACATCATCTATCTCTTCATTAAACCAAAGTAGATACTGTGTCTTTATATACTCATCAACACTCTTATAGTTTTTATAATCTAACTCTTTAAGTTGTGATGGTTGAGGAAAAAATAGTATTTCGTCATCACTTCCATCAAAGAATTCATCTGGACTTATTCTATACTCTTTAACAACAGAATTTTCATCAAACTCTTCACTAAAAATATCTGATGCAAACTCTCTAATGGCAGAAGTTCCATCTCCACCTAGAGTAGCAGATGTGCCGATACATGCCAGATGACCTTTTTTAACATCAAGTTTTGCACGAAGCCTTCTCATAAGAGAAGCCAAATCAGTCCCCTGAGCTCCATCAAATGTATGTATCTCATCTACAGCTATAAACTTTAAAACATCAGTTCCTATATTATGTTTCCAAATCTTTTGATCACGAGGTCGCATAAGCATAAAGTCAAGCATTTTATAATTTGTTAGTAGTATATCTGGAGGATTATCACATAATATCTCTTTATCTGTAATGACATAATCTTTTGACATACTCTTATGAGGATTTTGTTCACTACTTCCTATATATAAACCGACTCTAGTACCATTTAAAGATTCAGTACTAGAGATAGTTTTTGCAAATCTTTTTGCTTGGTCAGTTGCGAGAGCATTCATCGGGTAAATAATGATAGCTTTGATACCTTTAGTATCTCTATTTTTATAACAATAATCAAGTATAGGGAACATAAACGATTCTGTCTTACCGGAACCTGTTCCAGTTGCTACAAGTGTCGGTTTAGCTTCATCTGAACCTAGTCTTTTAAATGCTAACTCTTGATGATAGTATGGAGTAAAATTTTCACTTAAAATATCTGGAAAATACTTCTTAGTAGCACTACCCTTTCTAAAGGGCAATGCTACAGAAATATATGGACCTTTAAAAAGTTTTCCCTCTTCCTCTACAAACTTATCTATCATCTCAAAAAATGCTGGGGTACTACTAGGAAATGTAGTACTTAAAAAATCTTTTGTACCTTTGATGAGTTGTGATGCTAAAACTGATGGAATCAAAATCTTTACCTTTTATTTTTTATTAAATCTTTCTGCACTCTTTCTGCAAATCAACTATTTTCTTTCTGCATTATTTCTGCAATTATCCACTCTGGTGCTGTACGGGAACCATTGTTGAAAATTATCTCTGAGCGACGCATTTTAGTTAAAAGATTTCCAATTTTTTTACTTTTTTGTTCTTCATCAAGGGCATCACTAAGCTTTCCGCTTAAAAGTTTATCGATATCTTCACGAGATGCTTTTCCAAATTTTCTTAAAAAATCAGTAACAAGTTTTATGTAGTAATCATCATCTTGTGCCCTCATTTTAATATACTCAGCTTTACTTGCTGTAGCTTTAGCAACTTTTGCAGAAACATGAATATTTGGCTTTCTACCTTCTATTAGTCCCTTTCTTTTTAGATGTTTGATTGCATCATTTGATAAAGATAATTTTTTCTGTACCCTATCTAGTAACAATATATCTTCCCATGGCAAATCAGTTTTCTGTATTAGCATACGACTATATGCTGGATCTACAACACTTCCATAAATAGTCATCTTTACAGAAGTACTGTTACTAAGATCATAGTCTGGTAATGGGAAATATCGTCTGGCTTGTCCTAAATGCATCTCATAGATTCCGTATCCCATAGTATCAATCATGTTAAGTTCCGTCATTGCTTGCACTAAAAATGGATTGCGATAACGACGAGGTGTTTTATTGCCATTGATATAATCATCTGGCTCTCCTTCATAAAAAGAACCTTCGTTTTCAAAAATCAATCTATCACTCATCTCCGTAACAACAATACGACCATTTTTAGTATAATCTTGATGCGCAAGACAATTGTGTAAACCTTCTAAAACTACTTTTTGATCGTACTTTGATACTTCAATAGCAAGGAGTGCATCATCTGGCAAAATTCGAAGTTGAATGTTTCGTATTTTTTGGTAAAGACTAGATGTCGTAAGTAAAAATGGTGGACTAAAATGTTCATAAGCACGCTCTGCACCTTCAAGTTTCCAAGTCATTTGAACAGGGTGTGGAGAGAGTAGATGTGTAGATTCTGCTTTGCCTAAAAGTAAGATTGTAGTATTAGTTATTTTACCATCTATCGTAAGTTTTGCTCTATCTAAAAAAACATTTAAAGACCAACTCTCTACCTCCCCCTCATCAAAACGATTTGCATATTTACGAGCAAAAGATTCTCGTGCTTTTGCTACTGCTAATTCATCTAAATGTTCAAATGTTGCATTTTGAATAATTTGTGCCGTCCAGTCAGTAGCACTCGTTTGTTGACGTATCTCATCTAGTTTATCCAAGCCTAAGCTTGTTAAACTCTCTCCTGCACGAGCATAATAGTGTCCTTTCCATGCGATTGGCATCCCTTTAGGAGCTGATGGAATTTCAAATAAAACAACTCGTTGACCAGGAACATTATCATTGAGTACATGAATCTCACGGAATGTGATGCTTGGTTCTGTGTTTTCTGCTATTTGCATTTTTAAGGCTTGTAATCGCTCATTTTCTTCTCTGTAATCTGTTCCTACAATATTTCTAGTTTTATTATTTATTCCAAAAACTAGCCATCCTTTAGGTACTTCTCGCAAATTTGCTTCATTTGCTAATGCGGAAAAATATTTTCCAATATCTGAAGTAGAATAATCATTTTTAGCCTGTTTAAACTCGGTAACTTCATCTTCCCAGTTTCCTATTAAGTCTTGTAAAATAATATTAAGCTTTTCTTGATTCATTTTCTTTCTCCATTCAAATATTCTAGAATTATATATTTATCAGCATTTCTAAATTGAAATGAATTGACTTTACGTTGGTTGATTTTACTCTTTTCTTTATAAGTCATTTGCTATTACCTTCCAAAATCAATAATATTTTTTCTATATTGAAATCTAATAAATTATGAGTTGGAAGCTTTACTTTTACATATTTTCTACTAAATTTATTGTTGTAGTACTGCTTTATACTTTCAAGCCAACCATAGCTATTTGATATTTTAACTAACTCAATCTCTTGTGGATGAAGCTTTAAAACATCATCACTATTCATATACGCTAATAAATTTTGTAAATAATTAGTATCTATAACTTCACTATAGCTCTTCTTGAATAAATCTATTTTTAAGTCTCTTAATTCTTCATAGTTCATAATTTCTTCTACTAGAATAAGTGAGTTTGAAATAAATGTCTTATTAAATTTCATTACATCAAATAACATATTGAAAATTGAATCTTCAGTTATAATTTGAAAATTATGATTAATACAATATGCAAATGCTTGATACTCTTGTTTGCCCATATGGTTTGAAAGCATTTCATATGAATTTTTTATGGGAAGTATTTCCAAATGATCATCTATGATTTTATTTTCACATTTTTCTATTAATATACTTAGAAGGTTTAAAACTACTTGTTTAAAACTATCTATATCCTCTTGTGTATTTACATATAATATTGGTTTTTGATTTAACTCATCAAGATAACTAAATTCTGTTGGCATTTGCCCGAATGTAATACTTAAGCTATAGTCTTTTAACCAATTAATCATGGTTCTTTGAATATAAATATCATCTCTTTCCAAGATTTGTTCTAATAAATTCAAATTATTTAAAAAAATTATAGATGATAAAGTTAATATTTTTTTTATTTCAGCAGGCTTATAATTAATTTTTCCTGCATTAAAATTAAATTCATCGTGTTCAAGCAAATAAGGGATAAAGACCAATCTCTTTACCATTACTATATCTTTCAAATAGATCTCTTGTATTAAAACTTTGATCTTTCATAAAATTCATCATATCTTCTAAAGGATATTCTTTTGTTTCATCCATTTGAAATGTAACTAAATTTGGATTATTAACTCTAAAAGCAAATGGTCCTACTATCCTATGAAATAAAGATGTTTTATTATACGTTGCATCTTGTGAGGTGACAAAAGCTTTGTCATTTGTTATAGACCTAAATCCATAATTTTTTTGATTTTCTTCTGCAATAGTATATTGATCATCAACATAAGCTATCCCATCTTTTTCATAGCATAAATTTTTGTCAGTCAAAAATATTTTTTCATAACCAGGGAATAAAAACTGTGTTTGTAAATAAAAGTTTGACAATCCTATTTTTATTTCTTGACTAAGTGCATTAATATCAGTTTTTAAAAGTCTATAATTTATTAAGTGTAAAATATCTTTTGAATCTTTTCTTACATAAATTTCATAGCTCAACAGGAATAACAAATTTTGAAGTTCTAAGATATCAACTTTGGTTAAAATGTGGCTAAAAACATTATCTTGTTTTTTTGATTCATATTTTTCACCAGACTGCGTATACAACACTAAACTAATATGTAATATAGCAAAAAGACTATTTAAATCTTTGTTTTTTTCATAAGCGAGAAAAAAGAAATCAAAAGCTTTATCAAGCTTATTAAAGTTTTGATAAATATAAGCAATTTGCCAATAAACTTTTTCTTTTTGGTTTATATTTTCTACAAAAGTATTAAATTGATTATTATTTAAATCTCTATCTATTTTACATAAATTTAAAGCTTCATAAATAAGTTCTTCAAAAATATCTTGCTTATCAAGTGCTATTTTTAGATATGATCTATTTCCTATACTATGTAAAAATATCATAGCATCTAGAATTCTTGGTGGAAAGTTGACTTCAAGATTAATAAATTCAAATAACTTTTCTAAATCTGTACTTTCTA
>Ga0265294_10007517_pt1 | contig 12881 bp, 11 predicted proteins | sample MunlanPumphouse3_FD_192504 | JGI IMG/M metagenome (GOLD analysis project Ga0265294, IMG submission 192504) | Groundwater microbial communities from a municipal landfill in Southern Ontario, Canada - Pumphouse #3 | ecosystem: Environmental > Aquatic > Deep subsurface > Groundwater | place... | reverse complement strand
AACAATACTAAGAATAGGGGTGAATTACGTATGTTAAAAATAAAGTATAATTTGATTCGAGCTTTAGTGATTATTTCAATGCTATTTAGTATATTACCAAGCGGGATGGTAATGGCAGCAGACGATGTTAGCCCAATTCTTATTACAATAACTAATGCAGAGGATTTTAACGGTACATATAATAATACAGAAGCTATAGGAGATTCGGTAAAGCTAAGCAAAACTAAATCTTGGTTTGAAACCTTTGATAGTTTAGATGATGCGTGGGTAGTAACTTCATATAATTGTAGTAACGCAAGTGTTGGGGTTTCTTCAGGAACTCTTATACCAAGTTATGGAAATGCATCTTCTATATGGCATGGACCTACAATTACACGTATATTGAAAAATCCATTAAGCAACTTTGATGTAACTTTTGACGGTGTTTATGTAGGAGACACTAGTTCTGATATGTTATTTTATAAATTAGAATTATTAGACGTAACTGATAATCCGCTTTTTACATGGTATTATGTTGATTCGTGGGTTGCTTCAGGGGATGATATTAAGATTAACAATTGTTTTTTTGTTGATAATTTAGAAGTGAATAAAGAATCTAAAGCAACGTTTAATGACAGTGTAAGAATGGTACGAAGCGGTAATACAATAACATTTTATCGTGGAGCATCAGCAATATATAGCGGTATTTGCAATAATACACCTGTTACAAAGATTAGAATTAATTGGCATCAATACGATGAATATGTCACTCCTCCAACGAGTTTAAGCGGTGTATTTTTTAGTGGAATGGAAGATTTCTTGTCTTCTGGTACATATACTCACATCGAACAAGACGTAAGCGGTGCCGGTGTAGTCAATAATGCAACGATTACTTTTAACAAGACAACTCCTACTAATACAAGTTGCTCAATAGAAGTAAATGTATATAACGGTTCATCATGGAGTGGGTGGACTGAAAAAAACAGTGGAGATACGATTATAACTTCCGGAACTGATTTGACAGGCTATAAAGTGCAGTGGCGGGCAAATTTGAGTACAACAGAATCAACCGTAACCCCTAGCCTTGATGATGTGACAATATCCATAAATAGGGGAGAAAATGCTAATCTCTCCAATCTGACAATAAGTAGTGGCACATTAGAGCCGGCTTTTGGTAGTGATACTATGGACTATGTAGCGGCGGTAGAAAACGCAATTGAAACAATAACCGTTACACCGACCGTGGAAGATGCGAATGCAACATTAATCGTGACAAGCAACGATTCTGAAATATCAGGAGTAGGAGGAAGCTATCAGGGTTCTTTAAACACAGGAGATAACACCATAGCAATAGAAGTAACAGCCGAAGATGGAGTCACAAAGAATACATATAACATTACTATAACCAGGGCAGAAGTCCCGGCTTCAAACAATGCCAATCTTTCAGCCTTGGTCATAAGTAGTGGCACATTAGATCCGGCTTTTGGTAGTGATACTATGGACTATGTAGCGACAGTAGAAAACGCAATTGAAACAATAACCGTTACACCGACCGTGGAAGATGCGAATGCAACATTAATCGTGACAAGCAACGATTCTGAAATATCAGGAGTAGGAGGAAGCTATCAGGGATCTTTAAACACAGGAGATAACACCATAGCAATAGAAGTAACAGCCGAAGACGGAGTCACAAAGAATACATATAACATTACCATAACTAAGCAGACATCAACCAATGCAAATCTTGCTAACGTAATCATCAGCAGCGGTACACTAGACCCTGCTTTTAACAGTGATACAACAAATTACACGGCAGCAGTAAGATACGAAATACAAGCAATAACTGTTATGCCGGTTCCTGAAGATGCCCATACTACGCAAACCGTAACAATCAACGGTTCAGAAATACCAGAAGCGGGAGGAAGTTACCTGGCAACCCTAAACCTAGGAGAAAATACCATAACAATAAAAACAACAGCGGAAGACGGAATAACAACAAAGACATATAACATTACCATAAACAGGTCGGAAGTCCCCACATCAACCAATGCAAATCTTGCTAGCATAACCATAGATAATGGCATATTTGAACCAAAATTTTACAGCTACATTACAGATTATGTAGTCAGAGTGAGTGAAAATATAGAGACAGCAGCCATTACGGCGATTCCAGAAGATGAAAAGTCTAACTTGACCATTATTATCAACGGATCAGAAACAGCAGGAGAAGAAGGAAGCTACGAAGGGACTCTAAAACCGGGAGATAATATTGTAACAATAAAAGTAATGGCTGAAGATGAAGTAACCACAAAGACATATACCTTACTCATAACCGATAAGGTGTCAGACAATGCAAAACTCTTTAATCTAACTATTGATAACGGCACATTAGAACCCGCTTTTAACAGAGATATAACAAACTATACTGTAGCAGTAACTAACGCAATACAAACAATAAGTGTCATTCCAACTCTGGAAGGTGCCAATGCGTCCTTAACCGTAACCATCAACGGAGCGGAAATAGCAGGAGAGGAAGGAAGCTATCAGGGAGCCTTGAATGTAGGAGTCAACGCAATAGCATTAGAAGTAATGGCGGAAGACGGAATAACAAAAAATACATACACCGTCAATATAACCAGAGCAGAACCTTCCGAAGATGCCGATCTCTCCGACATAACCATTGACAGCGGCGGTTCGGATAGTGACGAGCCGGATAGCGATAGTCCAGATATTGTCTTTAACAGTGATACAACAAACTACACAGCAAATGTAAGTAACAAAACAGAAACAATAACCTTCACCCCAAATTTAAAAAATGCCAATTCGAGTATAAAAGTATCTGCTAACGGTTCAATAGTACCAGGAGTGGAAGGAAGTTATGATGTACCTCTTAATACCGGTGATAATATAATATCAATAGAAATAACGGCAGAGGATGGATCTGTAAAAACATATACCATTACCCTAACTAGAGCATTGACCTCAAATAATGCAAATCTCTCCAACCTAATAATCAATAATGGAACATTAGCTCCGGTCTTTAATAGAGATATCACAAACTATACTGCATTAGTAAGTAACGCTATAGAAGAGATAACTGTTACTCCAATCACAGAAGATGCTAAAGCCTCCTTGACTGTGACTATCAACGGTTCAGAAACGACGGGGGTGGAAGGGAGCTATCAGGGGTCCCTGAACACAGGAGATAACATCATAGCGATAGAAGTAAGGGCAGAAGATGGGGAAACCGTAAAGACATATACCACGACACTAACTAGAGCATTGACCTTAAATAATGCAAATCTATTTAACCTAATTATTGATAATGGAACATTAGCTCCGGTCTTTGATAGAGATATCACAAACTATACTGCGTTAGTAAGTAACGCTATAGAAGAGATAACAGTTACTCCAATCCCAGAAGATGCTAAAGCCTCCTTGACTGTGACTATCAACGGTTCAGAAACGACGGGAGTGGAAGGGAGCTATCAGGGGTACCTGAACCCAGGAGATAACATCATAGCGATAGAAGTAAGGGCAGAAGATGGGAAAACCGTAAAGACATATACCACGACACTAACTAGAGCATTGACCTTAAATAATGCAAATCTATTCAACCTAATTATTGATAATGGAACATTAGCTCCGGTCTTTGATAGAGATATCACAAACTATACTGCGTTAGTAAGTAACGCTATAGAAGAGATAACAGTTACTCCAATCCCAGAAGATGCTAAAGCCTCCTTAACCGTAACTATCAATGGCTCAGAAATGGTAGGGGTGGAAGGAAACTATCAGGGAACCCTAAATACAGGAGTCAACAATATAGCGATAGAAGTAACGGCGGAAGATGGAGAAACTGTAAAGACATATACCATTACTTTAACTAGAGTGAGTATCTCAAATAATGCAAATCTCTCCAACCTAATAATTGACAATGGTACATTAGCTCCGGTCTTTAATAGAGATATCACAAACTATATGGCATTAGTAAGTAACGCTATAGAAGAGATAACCGTTACTCCAATCCTGGAAGATGCTAAAGCATCCTTAACCGTAACTATCAATGGCTCAGAAACGGTAGGGGTGGGAGGAAACTACCAGGCAACCTTAAACACAGGAGTCAACAATATAGCGATAGAAGTAACGGCGGAAGATGGAGAAACTGTAAAGACATATACAGTAAACATAACAAGAGATAAGTCGGACAATGCTAATTTAAAAACACTTATCTTAAACAAAGGAAGAGTAGAACTTGGATTTTCTGCTCAAACGACAAAATATGATATCGTGGTAAGCGATACAGTAGATGACGTAACAGTGACAGCAACGTCTGAAAACCAACAAGCAACTGTTGCCATTAACGGAAAAGAAGTTGCCAATGGAGAAAAATCTTGGCCTATTAAACTTAACTATGGCGACAATACTATTACAGTTCAGGTAACTGCTGAGGATGGGACAGAAAAAACACATACAATTAATATATACAGAAATAAAATAAGCGCAGAAGCGCCAGTAGAGATAAAGATTATGGGTGAAGAATACAACAGTATCATTGATAAAAAGATAGCTATAGGACACGGAGATAATCTTAAAATAATAGTTGGAATAAAAAATTTAGCTGAAAAGCTTTCAAATATTGAGGAGATAAAAGACCTAAAAGACCAAGATAAGATACTTATCCAGATAATAGCAACAGAAAGATGTAGGGACTTAATAACTGAATTGTCGGGTTTGGAGTACCAAGATACACAGACCAAAAATATTATTATCCAATGTGAGACAAAAGAAGCTGTCTATACTATACCTTTAAAAGAATTAGACATTGAAAAAATATTTTCAAATATGACTAAAGAAGATGAACCATCCGATCCCAAATTAGTCATTCAGATATCTCAGTTGCCTAAAGAGTATATACAAAATCTTGCTCAAGACAACAAAGACAAGGGATATCAAATATTAATGGCACCAATTAAATTTAATATTGTATGTACAAATAATAATGAAGTTTATGAAATATCAAGATATAACGATTATATAGAAAGAACTGTAAAAATCCCCGAAGAAGTCAATCCAGAAGAAATAGCTACGGCGGTAGCAATTAATGAAGATGGCAGTATAAGCCATGTACCGACAAAACTAACAAAAGAAAAAGGGAAGTATTACTTAAAAATAAAGAGCCTTATCAATGGAACATATAGCGTAATAAGTAGAGAAAAGAAATTTAAAGATATCCAAAAACATTGGGCTGAAGAAGCTATCAACCAGTTAGGAACAAGGTGTATTGTTGGTGGAATAGACGCAGAAAACTTTGATCCTCAAAAAGAAATTACTCGTTGTGAATTTGCTGCAATTCTTAATAGAGCATTAGGTTTAAAAGAACTACCAGAACCTTTGCCTGTAATTTGGGACATCACAGAAAAAGACTGGTACTACCAATCTGTAAAAATATCCGCACAATATGGTTTAATGGGAGGCTACTCCGATGGGAAGTTCAAACCTCAAAAGAATATTACCAGGGAAGAGGCAATGGTAGTGTTGGCAAGGGCTATGAAGCTCGGGGGAATTCAGATTAAATTAAATGAACAAGAATTAGAAAGACAGTTATCTCAGTTTCATGACAGTGAACAAATAAGTGAATGGGCTAAAGAATCCGCAGCAGTAAACGTCAAGTACGGTATTATTGTGGGTAGAGATGGTTTATTGGCACCAAAGGATAAAATAACCCGTGCCGAAACGGCGGTGATTGTTACAAGGTTGTTGAAAAGAGCAGGATTAATATAAGTGGGATTTAAAATTAATGTATATCTAAGGGGCATATCAAAAGAAACCTCCCCGTGATATGTCACGGCTACTCATTTATAATGATAAAACCTTAAAATTTTAAAATCTTAAGAGCTTCTAGACGAGGCTCACATTGAGGACACTAAAATATCCTTTGTTTATGAACCTTAGGGGATTATTTTAGACTTGTTCTCATTATTTTTTACTGGTTATTTTTTTCTTTGATTTTTTGCATTTTACGGAAACTCAAATAATCGTTCACCTTGAAAATGGTATCGGGCAATGGCATAATATAGAAAAGCATACAAAAGTCTGACAAATGCAAAGAGGTGGCACCAGACGGCACAATTGTTTTATTTGATGTAAAGGATTTTAAGAAAGAAGTGATAGGAATGAATTTAAAGAACAGTTGGCTTGAAAAGTTACCCATAACACATAGGGTATTGCACAACAAAGAAAATCCAGAAAATTCTATGGGTGCCTTTCAGAATTCTATTAATCTTGGACTTCCGATAGAACTGGATGTACATATAACAGAAGACGGAAAAGTTGTGGTTATTTATGATTATAATACTAAAAAAATGACTAGTGTAGATAAACTTAATTGAAGAATTGAATTATGAGGAAATAAAGGATTTAAAGTTATCAGGTACGGAGCATATGATATCAATTCATAAAGATATATCTTATTCCCAACTTTTTGTCTGATAATGGAACTCATAGAGTTTCATCCTCCTCATATGTAGGTATAAATTTTACAAGGGAATTAAGTTGTATATTTTTGTTTTATATCTTAGACCCACGAACGGTGTTTTAAAGCTAATGTTTTTGGAAATTTTCATTGATTATAGTATTAAAATATATTTAACAAAGATATTGACATCACATATGACACCATTATATAATATTTACAAGGAAGTGATAAGCTTGTCGAAATGGGAGAAGCTATTAAGTAAAACAACTTCATTATCAAAGGATGTAAGGTTTACAGAGCTTAAAAGAATTTTAGAAAGTTATGGTTATGAGGGTAGAAAGCCGTGTAGTGGTAGCAGTCATTGGACTTTCAGAAAACATGGGAAATCACCTGTCACTATCCCAGAGAATGAACCTATAAAGCTTGTGTATGTTAGGTTGGTTAAGGATATTATTGAAAGTGAGGAGGAATAAACTGTGAAGAATTTAGAGTACTACATGGGCTTGAATTATAAAGTTGAAATTGTCAGAGACGAAAATGAAGATGGTTATGTGTTGTTGGTTCCTGATTTAAAAGGTTGCTTAACGTGTACTAATAATTTGGAAAAGGGTATGGAATTGATTGAGGATGCAAAAAAGCAGTGGTTAGTTGCGGCATTGGAAAGTGGATATGAAATACCAGAACCTAATGTATTGGATGGTTATTCTGGACAGTTTAAGCTTCGCCTTCCAAAGTCACTTCATAAGGAATTAGCTGAAAAATCAAAGCAGGAGGGTATCAGTATGAACCAATACTGTTTGTACCTTCTTAGTAAAAACAGATAATTGGGGATGGTACAGTTATTATCATAATAAAAGGAGATAAACTTTTATAGGAGGGCAGATAGGGTAGCAAACCAGATAAGTTTCTGTTCCCTTGTTTGGTTCTAAAAATATCTTGCAAATAGTGCTAAAATATTATACTATTATAATAAGATATCTAGTTTACAGTTAGTTTATTCCTTTAAAAAAAGGGGGTACATTAAATGAGAAAACCCTTAAAAGAACAGTTTGAAGAGGCATTTACGGAACGTATAAAAAAATATGCTGAAGGTGATCCATTCCTAGAGAAAGCATTATTAACGCTAAATAATAATGGGATTGAGACGTTTGGTTGTTGTGCTGGGCATAACAGAAGTGATTATTCTTATATAGCTATGCGTATACCTGAGCCAGAATCAAAAGGGTATAGTGGATTTAAGAATTTATGTAATAAACTGAGTCAATTACCGAATGTTATGCTTACTTTTGGTATTTCTAATATTAGGGAAAAGAGAAGTGAATTTACAATTGAGTGTAGCACTTATAATAGAGAAGAAGTATTCTCTTTAATTACATAATCATTACAAAAACAAGAAAAAGGGAAAGAGTGTAAAGAATTTTTACCAGATATAAAAGCGTTATTAGAAACTGTAAAGGATAGATCATGTGTTCCAAATGGATGTATAATCGGGGTTCATACATCAAAAGGAGTTTTCTTTAAAGTATTTGATCATGGTTCATTATCAAAGGAGATTATGAAGGATTTAAAAAGTGATTTTACTGATCTTCATGATAAATATTATAATGACGCAAGAGCTGAAGGTAACCACTTGTTGCCTAAAAATAGTGGGAGAATAATAAGTAGAATGTCGTATATGTATGTAGATGCCATACGTAAGGTAGTGCCATTTCCTGATACAAGAAAAACTCTCAGAAAATTAATGACAAAGTGTTCTCATAAAGGACAAACAGAAAAAGTACATTAGGCAGACAGAGGGATAGTTCAAAATGTGTGTCGAGGGGACTGTTTTATTGATACAATACAAATATTAGCCAAAAAATTTAATAAAATAAAAAATTGAAAGAAAAAGGGATTTTGAAAAATGAGTTAGGAGAAAGAGATGCAAGAAAGGCTAAAAAAGGAGATAGATCAGGATATTCGTAAAGGATGTCGTTTTACTGATTATTGCAATATAGGTGTTTCCGATAGGCTTAATACTGAAATATTAAAGGATGAAGTGCAGGCTATAGATAAAGTTTTTGAGAACAAAAAGTTTTTTTTACTAAAAGCTTTTGAACTAAATGATGTTATCAGATTGAAAGAAGTATTTAAAAAACGGGCAAGACTTTTTGATCAATTGAGACGGAAAGGTTTTAATTGTCCAGAAGAAAAAGTAAAAAGGCTACAGGAATTAGAGTCTAAATATTGTAATGATCCAGACAGGAATGGTATGTATGATTGGTGGAAGAAGTATAGCGAGGTTGAAAAACAGCGGAAGGGAGCAGAAACGCAAAATGCAGATGAGAATAAAGAAGAAAATAAAAAAAAGCCGGTGGGATTGAAAAGAGATCCGCAGCAAATTGGACACAGTCGATAGCATAATGTCTTGATTTTTATGCTTAAAGTATTAATGCAGTAGTTTTGGTCTATGTCGAGGGTCGGTTCTGATGACACACTTAAGTGTGTTATCAGAAGAACAAAATTGCTAGCGCGATGGCTTAAAAAGCAAATATTTTGAACACAATTATTTCTTAGACTCAAATATCAGTGAATACTGGATAATTGAGCCTTTCTGTGTGCAAAACTTCCGATTGAACCCTTCAAGAACCGTCCCCCTAATCTTTCTTTTCAAGCAAAATCATCCGACAAATCGCCGAATAAGATCTGCATATAATTTCGTCTGCCGTACAAGATTCTCGACACGAGGATACTTCCATCTTCACATCTGTAAAATATCAAGTAATTAGCACAGACAACAAAACGGTAGTCTGTTAGGATATCCACGACAGAAGATAGCGGAGCACCCATTTTAGGATACTCAGTAAGAACACGCATCTTTTTCGTAATTTTTGATAGTAAATTCACAGTTGCCTGTGGATTACTAAGTTCCTGAGAAATATATTCTTTAATTTCCGCCAAATTATCTTTTGTTTTAGGCGAAATTTTAAGTTTATACATTTTTAATACCTAGTTCTGCTTCCACTTCCTCAATAGTCATCCATCCTTTTTCTCTTCCAACCTGTTCTCCTTGAGCAAGCTGTGACATCAAATTCAGCGAAGCCTTTAATTTTTCATATTCGTTAATATCGATAATGGCGAATTTTCCTCTGCCATTTTTGGTTAAAAATACTGGTTCACCAATAGCAATATCACGCAGGACTTCATTGTAGTTCTTCAAATCGGAAATGGGTTTAATTTTTGGCATAAATAACACCTCATTATTCATTGATAATATTATTATATCATTATTATTTCTAAAATAACACGGCAAAATGTACTCGTAAAAATTAACACGGCGTTTTTAAATAAAGACTTGCTTTGGGTTGTGTTATTATATCGGATTTATTTTCTTTCGGGTTTTATGTTTCCAAGAGAAGCAATGCCCTGAATCATTTAGTAAGTGGGTGGTTAGCAATGGGAAAAAGTGAAGGGAGGCATTTAATATTTTGGAAAAGAATAAAGATAAAATAATCGTTGCATTTATGGAATTAACCCCTTTAAAGGGGTTTTATAAAGTTACTGTAGATGAGTTAGCGGTGAGAGCAGGTATTAGCAAACGTACCATTTATCGGTATTTTAAAAGCAAAGATGAAATAATTGAGGCAGTAATTGATACCTTTTTAGAGAATATGGGTGGAGAAATAGATGAGATTTTGGCTACGGGAAAAAATCCCGAGGAAATATTTTCTGATATTTTGGCAAATTTTTATCAAAAGGGGCGTGTAATTATAAATCCTTTGGTTTTGCAAGATTTACGCCAACATTATCCTCAATACTGGAGGCAGATAGATAAATTTAGAATAAAAAAAATTGAGAAAGTAATTGAGACTTTCCTTATTTACAGCAATAATGAAGATGCGTGTAATTTCAATCCTCAGATTGTAACAGGAGTGGTTTTGGCATCTATTCATGCAGTATTGAATCCTGAATTTATTATTTCTAACGGACTTACTTTTAATGAAGCTATTGAGCAGCTTTTAGAAATTTTTAAACACGGTTTTATAGGATAGCTGAGTAGTGTTGGTTTAAAAAGGAAGCAAAAGAACCGTCCCTGCGCTTCTTAAATAAATAGCTTAGCACTAAGTGTTCCTAGCCATGCTGCTAAGAGCCCCAGGAGAATACTGCCACCGCCATTTAAAAGGGCAAGACCAATGTTTCCGCCTTTTAACAAGCTTAATGTTTCTACGCTGAAGGTGGAGAATGTGGTAAATGCACCCAAAAATCCAACTGCTAGAAAGGATTTTGCGTTGGGGGATATTAATAATGTTTTGCTACTTAGAGTAAAAACAAGACCAAGAAAAAAACAGCCTAGCATATTGACAGTTATAGTACCCCATGGAATAAGTGATGTGTATTTACTGTTTACTAAAGTTGAAACGAAATAACGAGAAAGGGCACCTAAAGCACCGCCTAAAGCAACAAAAGTACAAGATATGTAGTTCATATATAAAGAGCCTCCTTAATGTGAGTGGCTTAATTATATCAGGATTTATAATCATTTAGTGAAGATATAACGATAAAAAAGCACTTTTTAAAGTATCCAAATAAAAAATGTATAAATTGATATTAAGTGCATATGAAATTTCAAATCACTCTCAAGCATTTTGAATAATATTCTAATTGATAGTAACCCAAAATACTATCTTACATGACACGTAGGATAGTATTTTCACTTGCCCCATCTTCTACGGGCCTTATTAATGAATAACTCAGACCCAAAAGCATAAAATAAAATGGAGTTGTGTAGAACATGGTATTACCGAACAGACTCGAAATTAAATATGCACCAATAATACAATAGGCACATAGAATTGTCATAGCAATATTCTTGAAATTTCGTATAAACATTAATAAATGGCATGACATTGCCAACAAATAGAATATTGCCGCAGGAATACCAAGACTTGCTGCAAATTGTAGTATTTCATTATGTGGGCGGTCATTTTTTGCATTAACTTCAGCATATCGCTCTCCTAGATTGTCTGGTCCATAACCTAAAAGCGGACGTTCTCTAATAAATTTAACTGCGTTTATCCAAAGCACACCTCTTGATGAGCCAATTCTATTAATTGCATCTTCATCTTCTAATTCGCCTAAAAATGTTCCTTCAATAATTCCCAAATCTAATACCAACCTTTTTATTTCATGTTTCAGATCCCAATAAGAAATACTTGAAATAGCGAAGATTAAATAAATGAAAGTAATAATAGTGAATATTCGTTTAACCTTGGATTTATCAACAAATAATGTGAATATCAAAAGCGCAACTAATGCACAATTAACCGCCAAAAACGGACCAAGCGATTTGCAAATTATCAATGCATTTGATAACAGCATTAATTCTGCGAAATGTAAAATCATACTAATCGCTAATTTAAAATCGTTTTTTGGTCTTTTATCGACGGTAGCCAACAGTACGGTTGACATTAAAGCTATACATAGATAGTATCCATAATGATTAATGTTGTAAAAAATCGCCTGGTTCTTTGTAAGCTTGAAAAAGGTATTAATACTTGGGTTATTTATTAAACAAAGTAGGGCAAGCAGTGCAGATGAACCTGCAAAAATTTCAATAATTAGTTTAATACGTTGTTTATCCCTCACATTAATTGCAAGAGCAAAAATACCTGCATAAGCGTAGTACGAGAGCAATCCGTCTATTCTGTAGTTTGTACCAAAAAATGATATATCTGGATTAGTCGAAAAAACAGTGGATATAGTACTCCATATTAGCATTAATAACAGAAATATCCATAAGCCATTAACCCTCAGGTATTGCCAAGGTGTTTTGTATTCAGTTTTACTGTTATAATGATGCCAAAGTAATATAAAAACACCATAGATTAAACCTAAATATCCAATTGAAATAAATGCGGGGTGCAAAGCCATAGGAAACGCAAATATTGCATGATCCAACTTCGCAAAAAGTGTAGCATTTATCGCAAGAGTAGCCAAAATGCTAAGTAAAATTGTTGGTATAACTTCCTTATTTATGTCCGGTATCGCATGGAAAAGGTCTGGCAACGTTTTTTGTTCTTTCAACATTTTCCATGTCGAACGCAGAGTAGTGTTACTTCGTTTTACATTTTCTTTAATCATAACGGTGTACCTCTTTAATTTATTAAGCTTGCAATACAAAATCATAAGACAAGTATCTTTACTTGATGTAACTATTAGCAATCATTTACCCCATAAATATACAATTACAAAAATATAGTAGTTGTAGTTTCGTTAAATACGCACGGCTTTTATGTACTAAACAGCAAAGCTTCATACTTAAAAATCACTAAATTCATTGAAAACAAGATTTTTTTGAACTTTATTTTAGAACTTAGCCCTATGAAAAAGCGTTCCACCAAAAAACTAGACAACATTAGCAGCCAAAGTAACTTCATAAATACTT
>Ga0265294_10007515_pt1 | contig 12884 bp, 7 predicted proteins | sample MunlanPumphouse3_FD_192504 | JGI IMG/M metagenome (GOLD analysis project Ga0265294, IMG submission 192504) | Groundwater microbial communities from a municipal landfill in Southern Ontario, Canada - Pumphouse #3 | ecosystem: Environmental > Aquatic > Deep subsurface > Groundwater | place... | reverse complement strand
CCGCTCGACCGGCGGCAGCGCGTCTTTGATGAGCCCGCGGTTCCAGACCCACAGGCCGATCTTGCGCATCGGGTTGACGGCCTTGCGGTTCGTGTGCCACGGCTGCGCCGATCCCCACTTTTTGTAGATCTGCCCCGCCTCGAACCACCCGCCCGCAAACGGCGTGAAACCGCTGGTGTAAGGAATACGGTACGCGGCGGGCGGCCGGTCAAGCAGGCCGGGCACATGGATACCCGCGTAGGTGAGCCGCCCCCCCTCTTTCGCGATCGCAATCTCGCAGCCCTTGGCGCCCACCGTCGGATCACGGTGATCAAAATAGAGCGACGGCCCGTTCGTGTTGACCAGGGCGGAAAACTGCATGCCGCCGCAGTAAGTGCGCCGCTGCTTAGCTCCGGGCTTGAAGAACGCCGCGCCCTGACACACGACGCCGCTGTCGTGGCCGCCGAAAACAAAGGACGCCCCGGACGCAAACGCGCCGGACAGCACCGGAAAATGGATCTCCTCCACGAACAGCCGGCCGCTGTATCCCTCATAGGCGAGGTCACCGCTCCACAGGCCGTCCGGCGCGCGCCGCCACGTGACGGTGACGGTGAACGCATCGCCGCACTCGGCGTGACCTTTCCACGTGCCGGTCAAGGCGTCGGCCGCGCGTGACACGCTCGTCTCGCGCATCTCCTCCGGAGCGATGAAACGTAGCGCGCCCCGCATATCACCCAAGCCCAGCCGCCAAGCGGTCGAAGGCGGCCCGGAGGCGCTGCCCCGCGCCCGGATCCGCTCGACCGTATACGCCGCCGGTGAGGTGGTCCTGCGGCGTGCCTCGTCCCACCCTTTCATCTCCTCAAGGGACTCGAACAGCGCGATGCAGGCTGTCTCGTAGTCCACCCCCGCAAGCTCTACGATGAGCCGCACGCTGCGATCGATGAGTTTTTTGTTCGACGCATCGACGTGCGCCATCCAGTTGCTGCTCAGCCGCCCCATCTTGCCCATCGTCGCGGACGACACATTGTTGAGCGCCAGCTTGAGCGCCAAGTGGCCGAAGAGCCGCAGCGGCGTGGCCGGCACGTCGACATCCACATGCACCAGTTCCTCTTGCCAGCCCTGCGGCGCGCGGCGCCCCACCACCAAGGCGGTTCGCTCCGCAAAGGGCGCGGCGGCGGCAGCGAAAGCCTGGCTCCACGCGGCGGATGAGCCCTGATCCAAAAGCGCGTCCTCGTCGCCGACCAGCACCGCCATCGCCACGTTGGGCGTGACCTCGGTGCGCGAGGCGTCGGGTTCGTTGCCGACAGGGTAGGCGTGCAGGTCTTTGATGCCGATCTGCGGCGGATTTTTGATGATCGTGTCCGCGGCCTTGAGCTGCGCGTATGTGTCGGCCGGCCACTCCAGACAGCGCGGCGCGTGTCCGACCAGATGCAGCCAGGCTTCGGCCGTCGGCCGCAACGGATCCTTCACAAACGCCCACGGCGCAGGCGAGACCGTATCGTGTACGCTGCGGAAAGGCGGAATCTTGAACGTGGGCGAGCGTTCGGTCGTGTCCGTGAAGATATCGAGCAAATAGGCGTTCGCAAAGTAGGTGACGCGACCCTTCTTGCCGTAAAGGTCCGCCTCGCGGTCGGTCATCCGCGCCAGCGCCGCAAGATTCGCGTCGGAGCGGAGCTGCGACAGCAGCGCCTCGAACTGCGCCACCGTGCGCTCGGGCGTCCAGACGCCGAGCCCCAACGATGCGCGCTGCGCTGCGGACAGCCGGCCGGCGAGGTGGTCGGCCAGACCGGCTTCGAAGGCGGCACCCGCCACCAGCAGTTCGATGGTCGTGGCCTGCATGCGCGTCGAGCCCGCCACCGCCATCGGGCCGGTGCAGAGCACGATCGGCGTCACCGCCGGATTCTCGATCACGCGGCGGCAGCGTTCCAGCTTAGCGGCCAGCAGCTCCGCCGGATTATTGAAGAGGAAGAAGACCTTGGCCTTCACATCCACGCCGCGCAACACCGTGCCGATCACCGACGACGTCTCGCCGCCCTCCGAAATGGCCACCACCACATCGCCCTCGCGCACGCCCGCCTGCTCCATCTGGTGGTAGCCGAAGGTGATGTAGTCTTCGAAACTCTCGACCGACCGGATCAGCGCAAAGTCGCCCCCCGTCATCACGGCGTACGTGCGCTCGTCCATCTCGCCGTATGCGTCTTTGAGTGCCGGCTGCCGCTGGAACGACTCGCGCCAGAAACGCCGGTTCGCGGCGTCCAGCAGGATCGCCAGGCGGCCGGTGGCGCCGCAGCCGCTGAAGAAGACCCTGCGGCCGTTGTCCAGCGCCTCCTTGACCGCCAGGCGCAAGCGGGCAAATTCGGGCGAAGCCACCACGCGCCGCGCGACGGGCGGAATGTCATCATCCACGCCGAGCAGCATCCGCAGGCCGGTGACCGTGTCCGCCTGCAGCGCCTGCGACAGCCCGCGGGTCCCGGGGTGTGACTGCTCGGTCGGCAGATAGCCCAGGTGGAATTGCGTTTCGTTGCGGATAAAGCTCAGCGCCTCATCGCGCGGCGTCGGCGCGGGCTGCTGTGCCCATCCCCCGGAAGCCGCCAGCAGTGCGACCGCGAAAACCGCGGACCGGGCCGGTTTCAAGCCTGTCATTTCTGACTCCTTTCAAGCAGCGCTTTTTTGTAGGTTGTGAATGTCGCCTCCGACGTGGTCTCGCAATACGCTTTCACGTTGAAGCGCTCGCACGCAGCGATCCACGCTCGCGCCGCCGTCGGGAAATCGGGCGCGCCCGGAAACGGTTTTCCGGCGTTCACCGCATGCTGCCGCAGCATCGGATCATTGATCAGCAGGACGTGGTCGATCGCCAGCTTCTCGCGTAGCACCTTGTCGGACAGGCCTTTGCGTCCGACCGGATCGGCCGCCTCTTCGGCGTGCGCCGTTTCCAACGCGGACGCCATCAGCCGGGCGGCCTCGAAGATGCCCTTGGCGTCCAGCCACTGCGTCACATTTTTCTGATAACAGCCGAGGTACACGTCGGAACGCGCCGCACGGTCGTGGATAAAATCGAGATAGCGCTTGAGGGCGGCACCGGTCCGCTCGCCGTAATAGCCGCTGAGAAACGTGTCGATCAACTGCCCCTCGTCCAGATCCGGATTCCAAAGCAGGTGCGAAAGAACCCAGTGGCGCAGCCGCACAAAATCACCCGCCGCACAGAGGGCGTCGCCCTGTTCGAACAGGCCCGTCGCGCCGGCTTTCACAAACGTGCGGATGTTCGGGCCGAGGACGCGCAGGTTGGGATGCGGCAGCATATAGGAGCTGAAGCTGGTGACGTAATCCCAGCCGAAGAGATTGCCGCCGGCGATCCGGCCCCAGGCGGCCAGATCGCCGGCAAAAGGGGCGTTTTCTCGGCTGCCTTCAAGCGGCTGCAGGAAGGAGCACTCGATGGCGCAGAGGCGGATTAACACGTTGGCGCGCGGGCGGACTTTCGCAGGCGCTTGGCGCGTGTATTGATAGGCGAAGGTCTCCACGAAAACGCGGGGGAACTCCTTTTCGATCTCCTCGGCCACCTGGTTGACAAAGCGCAGAAGCGGTCCGGAAGCGGTGCCGACACCGCCCTCCTCTTGTTCGACCGCCAGACAAGTCTTGCACGTGCAGCGGCCGGCGTGATCATTCTGGCTGATCTGGATGATATCGGCACCCGGATCTTCGCGCAGCAGGGCGAGCGCGTTTTTCGTGAGTTCGCGGCGCATCTCGTCGTTGGTCAGACAGAGCTGGGCGCCCTTGTGGGTGCGCGTGCCCTTGATCTCGCTGAACCACTCGGGATGCCGGTCGAAGTACACATTCGGCGGCACGAGTTCGTAAAACGAGTGGTAGGCCGAATTGCGTCCCTTGAAATGGATGAGCCGGTGGTTGCCGCCGTAGGCCTCGGGGATCATCTCCATCGGTGCCAGCATGTAGCGGGTGCGCGAGCTGACATTGCCTTTCAGGCGCGTCTTGAAAAGCGCGTCGAACGCATCCAGATAGTACGATTCCCGGAAGCGCAGTTTCGGCGCGTAGCGCATATCGAGCTTCGGCAGCGGCAGGTCTGGAAGCCGCGGGATGAAGGTTTCGTCAGAGGTCCACCAGCGCACGCCCACAGTTTCTTCAAGATAGGTGTAGACCGCGTAAAGCGCGCCGCGTTGCGGATGCCCGGTCAGAATCACATCGTCCCCGACTGTCTTGAGCAAAATACTGTCGTAGGCGGCCTGCGCCGCGAGAAAGTCCGGCGCAAGCCTGCGCGACGCCTCGGTGTTTCCGACCAGCAGGCGCGGCCCGCTTTTTGCCGACGATTCCGTCACAATTGAAAAGGCCGAGCCGGTCACCTTCTCGAGGTGCTGCCGCAGCTCCTGCGCGGCCGTCCGCTCGACGGGCGTGGCGGCTTCGGGCATTACGATCTGGGCAGCCGCCTGCCCGTCCCGCGCCAGCCAGCTCTCTCCAGCCCAAGCACCGCCCGCAACCGTCAGCAGCCCCGCGCACCACAACACACATCGTTTCACATCGCCCCTCCCCTCTTCAATCATGCCGAATTGTACATCCCGTTTCTGGCAGGCGCAAGCAACCAAGGGAGAGGAGAGTATAGGAGTTAGGAGGTCGAACATTGCATCGCACCCGCCCGTCACGCTGAAAAAGAGTGGACGCCCGCGACCGCCTCCATTATCGTGTCGTTTCCACGTCTGGAGGAGGACGGAACGAAAATCAAAGGCGGAGAAACGGCGATGCGCATTGGGGTGACGGCGTGTACGGTGCTGGGAATCATGAGCGGACCGGTGAGCCATGCAACCGCTGAGGTCGCCCCTGACGCGCCCTTGGCGCCGGGTGCGGCGCGGCTGACGCTTGAGGCGTTCGATCCCGGCAAGAATTTAGTGTCCAACGGATCATTTGAAAATGCGGCCACCGGCATCCCGACAGGATGGCTGTGGGACCGGCGCAACACCGACGCCACGCTCACGCTTGACACGCAGAACCCTCACACGGGGCGCGCTTCCGTCAAAATCACGAACGGCACAGCCTTCGGCGCGCATGTGTTCGGCACGCTTTGGCTGGCAGACCCGATTCCGGTCAAGCCCAACACGCGCTACACCTATTCGGCTTTTATCAAGACCGGCGCCGCCGACCCCGGCGTGTGGATCGGCGGCGGCGAGGGCTGGCTGGTGCGTCTCGTCCTGCCCGCCACCCGCAGCCGCTGGCAGCGGATTTCGCGCACCTTCGTGACCGGCGAGCGGGAGACTTCGTTTCAACTGCGCATCTGCACCGACCGCCCGACCGAAGCGGTCTGGATCGACGACCTCTCGCTGCGCGAAGGTGACCGTCCTCTGCCGGCCGCACTGGAGGGCACCACGCTCTCAGACTTCTTGGATCTAGCCCCCGCCGTCCCGCCCGAGGTGATGCATGGCAACCGAACGATCCCAACGCGCTGGGCACCGGAGCGCTGGCCCTGCGAGACGTGGACATTCTGCGCAGACGCATTCAAGGCCGAAGGCGTTGTCACGGTGGCTGACGCATCCCGTCCTGCGGTTGTGGAGGTGACGCTCTCCGACGGCGCGGGCCGTACCGTGGTGTCGCAGCGCGCGGCGCTCGCGGCCGGCGCCCGGTCCGCACGCATGACGCTGCGGGCCCGTCTGAGCGACCCACCGCCCGAGAGACTGGACATGACCCTTCGCCTGGTTCGCGACGGCCAGACACGGGTGAGCAGCACCGGCACCGTCAACCTGGTTTCCGCAACGCGCGTGCGTGCAGCCGTGGTGCCGGTGGCGGCCGCGCGCGACCGGCTGCGCGCGACGGTCGAACAGCTTGAGCAGCGCGGACTGGGCGCCGCGTCGCGCGTGACGCTGACCGTGCTGGATAATTTTGTGCCGTGGGTCGACGCGGATCTCGCCTCCGGCAAGATCGATCGCGCGTGGGACACGGCCGGCCTGCTCCAACAGATGGCGGCCCGCGAAGAGGCCCGCGCGCGAGCCATCCTCGACGGGCAAGCCACCGATTTCCCCGTACCGCGCTATGTGACCGGTCCTCTCGAGATCTCTCGCGCGCAGGCCATCGGCACGCGGCGCCACCCGGACGGACGGACTGAGCGCGGACCGGTTCTACTCACCGGCTACGGACACTTCGGCCAAGTTAAAAACGACATCGAGAAGCTCCCCGGATACGGATGCAATATCATTCAGGTCGAATTCGGCCCGAACTCCGTCCTGCCCCAGGAAGATGAAACCAGCGATCATGCGATCAACGAGTTCCTAGCCCTGTGCGACCGTGCTGCACAGGCGAATGTCTCCGTAATCCTGCTGCTCAGTCCGCACTACTTTCCGCAGTGGGCGTTCGAAAAGTGGCCGGATCTCGCCGAGTGCCGCGGCGGATTTTTCACCTTCTGCGTGCATGATCCCCGCGCGCGGTCCGTTCTTGAAAAATCGCTCAGACAGGTGATCCCGCGCGTGATGAACCATCCCGCGCTGCACTCGGTCTGCCTGAGCAATGAGCCGATCGGCGTCGACCTCTCAGCATGTCGGGTCACGGCGAAAGCATGGCCCGCCTGGCTGGAAAAACGGCACGGCACGATCGCCGCGCTCAACGCGCGATGGGGCACGACGCACGCTGACTTCGCGTCGATCCCCGTTCCCGCGCCAGTCTTTGTGGCGACACCGGCCTGTCTCGATTTCATCCGCTTCAACAGCGAGACCTTCGCCGGTTTCCACCGCTGGATGGCCGATCTCGTTCACGAGATGGCACCCGGCTTGGCCGTTCACGCCAAGATCATGATGGGCGCGCACTTTATCAAGACCTTGCACGGGTTCTGGTCCGTCGACCCCGAGGCCTTCGCCGCGCTGAGCCAGTACAACGGCAACGACGCCTACAGCCTGTACGACAAAACGGGCGGAACCTGGAACAACGGCTGGCGACACTGCCAAGCGGGTTACGACTATCAGCGCAGCATGGCCGACCTGCCGGTCGTCAACTCCGAAAACCACCTGATCGCCGACCGCGATGTCGGCGTCATCCCGCCGGCCCACCTCTATGCAACTCTGTGGCAGAATGCGATTCACGGGCAAAGCACCACGACAATCTGGGTGTGGGAGCGGTGCAACGACGACGTGAGCGATCTGGCGGGATCGATCCTTCACCGTCCGGACTGCGTGGAGGCCGTGGGGCGTTGCGGCCTCGACCTCAATCGCCTGGCGTACGAAATCGCCGCGCTCCAGAATCTCGCACCTGAGGTGGTGCTGCTCTGGAGCCGGTCGTCGGTCGTGCTCGGCACCGATCACGAACATGTTTTGGACGACACGTATGAAGCGGCCAACTTCCTGGGCCGGCCGCTCGGCTTCGCGAGCGAGCAGAAATTGGAGGAGGCCGTGCGCACCGGGGTGCTGCCGCGGCCGCTCGACACGGCCAAGGTGCTGCTGCTGCCTCAGGTGACCCATCTGCCGGACGCAGCGCGCGAAGGCATCAAAAAACTGCGCGCGGCCGGCGTACGTGTTGTGGCGATCGGCGCCATGCCAGAACGCAACGACTATAACCAGGCGAAGCGTATCCAAGGCTTAGAGACCCTGGCCAAACCGCGTGACGCTCGCGCACTGTTCCCGCTGTTGACGGCACGTGCCGCCGCGTGGGGGCTGCCGCCCGCGCCGCAGGTGACCGATGCCGCGGGGCGGCCCCTCTTCGGCGTCGAGATCCGCTCGACGCCCTATCAAGGCGGCGTGGTCGCGTCGGTCTGCAACCACTTGCGCGAGCCGCAAGCCATCTCGCTCGCGGGCCTGCCTGCTGGAGCTCGGACCGAGCTGATCACCGGCCGCGCGCTCGGCGACACCGTGACCGCCGAACCGATGGTGCCCCTGTTGATCAAGTCGCACGGCAGGTAATCGCAGCCAAGGAGGATTTAGTTACTCCGCCATTTTCTAATCGCGTTGATCATGCTAAAGTAGCGGCGTTTTCAAGGAGAAGCATCATGTGGAACTACAGCGATAGAGTGATGGACCATTTCCGCAACCCCCGCAACGTGGGCAAGATCGAACATCCCGACGGCACCGGCACAGTCGGCTCACTGGCGTGCGGCGACGCCTTGACCCTGATGTTCAAGCTGGGCCCCGACAAACGGATTGTGGATGTGAAGTTCCAGACGTTCGGTTGCGCCAGCGCGATCGCCTCCTCCTCGGCGTTGACCGAGATGGTGGTCGGAAAAACTGTGGAAGAGGCCGAGCGCATCACCAATAAAGAGATCGCCGACTTTTTGGGCGGCCTGCCGGACCAGAAGATGCACTGCTCGGTCATGGGGCGCGAGGCGCTGGAAGCCGCCATCCACAACTACCGCACGGGAGAGACGATGATCAAGAATCTGGAAGATCACATCGTGTGCACCTGCTTCGGCGTCTCTGAAAACGAGATCCGGCGCGTGGTCACGGAAAACAGCCTGACCACGGTGGATGAGGTGACCAATTTCTGCAAGGCCGGCGGCGGGTGCGGCATGTGCCGTGACGACATCCAGGCCATCATCGACGGCGTGCGCGACGCCGCTCAGACCGACCACCCCAAACCGCCTGCGGCCGCCCCCAAAAAACGCCTCTCTAACCTACAGAAGATGAAGATGATCGAAGAGATCATCGACCGCGAGATCCGGCCCCAGCTCCAGAAAGACGGCGGAGACATCGAGCTGATCGACATCGAGGGCGACCGGGTGATCATCGCCTTCCGCGGCATGTGCGCCGGTTGCCACTCCGCAGCCTTCACCCGCCAAGACTTCATTCAGGCCAGGCTGCGCGAGTTTGTCGATCCAGCGATCACCGTCGTCGACGAGCTTTAACCGGCGGTCTCGCCGCGCTTGACGTCGTCCCAGACTGCATCCAGCTCAGCCAAGGTGCAGGCTTTGAGCGAGCGGCCCTGTTCGCGGATGCGGCGTTCGACTTCGCGGAATCGCCGCGCGAATTTCCGGGTCGTGCCCTCGAGCGCGCTCTCGGCGTCAACGTCCAGAAAACGGCAGGTGTTGACGAGCGAGAAGAGCAGGTCGCCCATCTCGCCGGCGACCAGTTCCGGAGAGCCCGACGCGATGGCCTGCTTAAGTTCGCCCAGCTCCTCGTCGATCTTCTCGACCGCGCCCGAGGCGTCTTTCCAGTCAAAGCCCACCCGCGAAGCCTTGGCCTGAACGCGCTGCGCCTTCAGCAAGGCCGGCAGCGCGGCCGGAACGCCGTCGATCGCCGAGCGGTCGGGCGGCTTGCCTTTCTCCGTCTGCTTGATCGCCTCCCAGTTGCGTAAGACCTGGCCGGAGGTCGCGGCCTGCGCGTCGCCGAAGACGTGCGGATGGCGCCGCACCAGCTTCTCGGCCAAGGTGCCGGCCACGTCATCCAGCGTGAAACGTCCCTCCTCCTCGCGGATCGCGCACTGGAAGACCACCTGCAGCAGCACATCGCCCAGCTCCTCGACGTGCAGCGCGAGGTCTTCGCCCTCCATCGCCTCCAGCAGTTCGTAGGTCTCCTCCAGCAGACAGGGCTTTAGCGTCCGTAACGTCTGCTCGCGGTCCCAAGGGCACCCCCCGGGCGCGCGCAAGCGCTTCATGATCTCATACAACCGCCTCACGCCCGAAAAATCATCCGTCCCCATCGCACTCCCTCCAAACGCACGAGGCGCCGGTTCCAGAGAACAGGCGCCCCGCTGATATTCATATACAACAACGCCGAGGCGCATCACACACGCAGGATACGCCCGACATCCTCCGCCATCTTTGCCGTATACTCCACGACGCTGACATCGCACCCGCTGAAGTCCTGGTAGTCGGTCAACGGATTGGGCTTGGCGATCACACCCATGCCGTCGTTGATGGCACCTTTCACGGAGTACCCACTGGCCGCCACGGCCACGCACAGGCGGTCGTGCAGTTCGCTCTTGCGCGCCGCGCGCCGCCACCCTTCCCACGTGATGAAGCCGAAACCGTTGGGCACGTCGTGCAGGACCACAAGCTTCTCGCCCTGCACATCCGCCAGAGCGGGCAGCACGGTCTCGCTCTCCAGCCGCGTAATCAGCACGACCTTGATGTTCTTGGCGAGCAGCGCCTTGACGAACGCCAGAAAACCAGCCGGCACCGCCGACAGTTTCGCCGTCAGCTTTTCCGCGAAAGCCTCATTGCACTCGGCGATCACCGACGGCACGTCCAGCGTTTTATGCTGCCGGTTGCAGAGCGCGTTGAGGCCGGCGGAGAACGACTTGCCGCCCATGGCCCTAGCCATCCACTGCGCATCCAGCTTGACGCCCTCTTTCTCCAGCCTCGTCCGGCAGATCTCCAACAGCAGCGAATGCCCGTCCAGCACCGCGAAATCAAACTCAACCAACACGCCACGTTGCAACTGGGCGGCTTGCGAACTACTCATTACACTCTCCTCGCTTATCAAACTTTTTGAGGCCACACACCTTTTTCAGCGCATACTGTACCGTGTGCGCTTTGCGTCGGTCAAGCAAGCATCCGTCACACGCCTTAATGCTTCACCGACACCTTGGCCCCTTTGGGCTGGCCGATCGCCTGCAGCATCGCGGTGAACCACGGCGCGTCGATATCGAAGGGCTTCCCTCCCTTGATCCGCGGAAACTCGCAGGCGCGCAGTTCGCCGTTCTTGTTCTCATCCTCGCCGACCACGCCGCCCACGCCCGCCAGCGCGCACTCGACCGCTTTCTTGGCGCAGGCCTGGATCAGCTCCTTGTCCTGCGCGATCGGTGCCGCCGCCCGGCTGTAGTACCCGCTCTTCTGCACCATCGTCTTTTCGGCGCCCAGCATACCGCCGAACTGCTTGGCGAACCAACCGCCGACATTGACCTTGTCCAGGCGCGGATGTCCGAACGCATCGCGCGGCACCTCCTCGCCCGCCGCCTCCAGCTCGGCGATGATCGCGTCCACGCAGGCTCCCTCCGACACAAAGATGTTCACGCCGTCGTTCTGGTCCATCACCGCGCGCAGGCGCTCGGCCTCGGCCTTGGCATCAAACGCCATCTCCGGCACATACACCGCATGCACCTCTTCGCGCGCACGCGTCAGCCCGAACTCAGGCAGATAGTGGGTCGCGTCCATGCGCCGGCGGTACGCCGCCGCGGTGGCGGCCGTCAACCAGCCGCAGTTGCGCCCCATCACCTCATGTACGATCAGCATGCGCGGGTTCGCCGTGTTCTCTTTGACGATGTTGCCGAAATAGTTCGCGCCCTCTTCAGCCGCAGTCCACGCGCCGAGACTCTGACGGATCGGATACACGTCGTTGTCGATCGTCTTGGGCAGGCCCACCACCGTAAGGCCGTAGCCGTTCTTCGCGAGAAAGGCCGCAAGGTCTGCCGCCGCCGTGTTGGTGTCGTCCCCGCCGATCGTGTGCAGCACATCGACGCCGTCCTTGACGAGCTGGTCCGCCGCGACCTTCTGCGGATCCTCGCCCTCCTTGACCAGCCCGCGCTTGACGCAGTCCTTCACGTTCGTGAGCTTCACGCGGCTATTGCCGATCGGGCTGCCGCCGTGCTCGGTGAGATAGAGCGCATGCTCGCGCGCAGCCGGCGTGACCGTGATGCTCTGCCCCTTCAGCAGGCCCATGTAGCCGTTGACATAACCGATGATCTCGATCTCCGGCGCCGTGCGGGTATACTCGTCAATCAAATACCCGATCGCCGAACTGAGACACGGCGCCAAACCGCCCGCCGTCAAAATGCCGACCTTCTTCACCTGCTTACTCATCATCTCTCCTTGTAAAGTTCCAGTGCATGCAAAAACGTGCGGCACAGTATAGAAAAACGCGGGGTGTCAAGACAAGCAAAGTCGTATCGGTTGAAAAAGGCCAATCATGGAGGCTTTCGGACAACGCCCCCTTCCTCCATCCTTTCTCCTTCCGGTGCCCGGCCAATCACACGCAGTTGAAAACGGGGCCCGCCCCTGCTACACTGCGCGCCCGTGAACACTTCTCCAGAAACAATCGGCCTCCCTCAGATCCGCGCGTCGGTCAGCCGCGGCTGCCGCGCCGCGCTGCTGCTGCGCCACTCCGAACGCCCGCCGATCCGGACCGACGACAAAGAGTTCGGCCGCACGCTCGGCCTGACGCCGCGCGGCATCGAGATGGCGCGCGCGGCCGGCGCGCATCTGGCCGGCTGCGGCGACGCCCGTTTTTTCGCGAGCCCCATGGCACGCTGCCGGCTCACTGCGAAACACATGGCCGAGGGCATGGGCCTGTCGGACGCGACCGTCACGGATGCCGACCCGCTCGGCGTGCGCGGGTTCTACTACGAGGATTGCTACGCCGTTCAGGAGCAGATGCGCCAGCGCGGCTACATGGCCTTCATGCTCGACTACCTGCGCGACGGCACAGCCCCCCATTCGCGGCCGATCGGCCCCGCCACCGCCCAACTCGCCGACTGGCTGCGCCGCACCACATCGACGCGGCTCGGCATCTTCATCAGCCACGATATTTTTATCGCCTCCTTCTTGACCGGCCTCAACATCCGTACCTACACGGCGGAAGATTGGGTCGGCTTTCTGCACGGCGCGGCCCTGCTCGAAGCGCCGGACGGGACCTGGACCTGCCACGCCTGCGTGCCGGACCTCGGCACCTGCCGTCAGCCCAGCGCGTTCGCGGACTAACCCGTTTTTCTTTCAACTCCGCGCTTGCATGTGCCCGGCCGCAACCGGCATAATGCTGACCTCTTTCGGGCGGCTATCTCAGTTGGTTAGAGAGTCTGGTTTACACCCAGAATGTCGGGGGTTCGAGTCCCTCGCCGCCCACCAGCTTTTTGCCCCGTTTTTGTTGGAAAAGCCCAATAAAAGCGGGGGTTTTCATTTTGCCAGCCTGCAAAGTGATGTTAACTGAAACACAATGAAAACGTCTGATTTTCCACCACTAATTCCCGAAGACTCGCCCGTCTTGTGCGGCGAATTC
>Ga0265294_10007514_pt1 | contig 12885 bp, 8 predicted proteins | sample MunlanPumphouse3_FD_192504 | JGI IMG/M metagenome (GOLD analysis project Ga0265294, IMG submission 192504) | Groundwater microbial communities from a municipal landfill in Southern Ontario, Canada - Pumphouse #3 | ecosystem: Environmental > Aquatic > Deep subsurface > Groundwater | place... | reverse complement strand
TCAATGCTAATGCGTTATAGATGGCCTACATTGCTATCTCAGTTAAACCTCCTTGATAGTCATGATGTAAGCAGGTTTTATTCCGTATGTAAAGAAAATAAAAAAGCTTATCATCTTGCTTTAGTATTTTTAATGACTTTTTGTGGAATACCCTGTCTCTTTTATGGAGATGAGCTTTGTCTATCTGGTGTTGAAGAGAAGGATTATCGACAGAGTATGCCCTGGGAAAAATTAAAAGACCAAAAAAATACTAAAACCATTGAATTCTTGCGTTTATTAACAAATTTACGAAGTAAAGAAGAAGCTCTTCAAAAAGGAGTTTTTAAAACTGTGAAGGCAGATAAAGACAATAACCTTTTCATATATCAAAGAATATTAAAAAATGAAGACATCAAAGAAGATCAAAAAAACATTAATATATTTTTAAATAATGATAATTATTCACATGAAATATCATTTTGTACGAATAGTATTGTTTTATTAAGTGAAGGATTTGAGGAAAAGAACAACTCCAAAGGTTCTCTTTCAAAATATGGATTTTTAATTATAAAGGAAAAATAATGAGTATTACAATTAAAGATGTAGCTAAAGAAACTGGTTTTTCAATAGCTACTGTTTCAAAGGCACTTAACAATAATCCTAGTATTTCTAATTCTACAGTTGAAAAAATAAAAAAAACAGCGGAGAAGTTAAACTATAAGCCTAACGTACGAGCTAAAAACTTTGCTTCAAAAACAACCAAAACTATTGTTTTTTTGGCTTCTCTTCCCAAAAACGCTGGATTTAAAAATCCTCATCTTTTTGAAATTATACAGGGAACTATTTCTATTTTGGATGAAAATGGTTATTCTCTCGTTCTAAAAAGTAGATCCAAACAAGATGCATTAAAATTCATTGACCAGTTTTATGAAACTCAATTTGCCGATGCCATTATTTTTCATGGTTCTGTAATGTCAAAAGCACTTGCAAAGAAAATCGAAAAATTAAATATTCTCCATACAGTGATTGGAAATCCTGGTTTTATCAATAAACTTTGTTGGATTGATACTGATAACAAGTTATCAGGAGAATTGGCGGCTCAACATCTTCTTAGTAAAGGTTATAGGGATGTTTATTATATTGGTGGTGAAAAAAATGATATGACTAGTAACTATCGTCTCGAGGGGTTAAAAACTATTTTTTCTCATAATGGAATAGTTTTAGACGATCAAAAGATTATTTATACTTCTTCCACCATATCAGACGGAGCGTGGGCCACAAATCGAATTATCAAACAGAACAAGCTCCCACGAGCTATTGTTTGTGCAAACAACCCTATCTGTTTAGGTTGTCTTCAAACTTTACAAAATAAAAAGATTCGTGTTCCTGAAGATGTAGCTTTAATAACTTTTGATACATATCCCTTCTCTCTTACTGTAAAACCTCAACTTACAGTTGTTGATATTGATATGTTTGCTCTAGGAACAGAAGTTGGTAGTTTTATCCTTGAAAAGATAAAACGTCCTGCTACTCTTTTTCAAGCATATAAGACAATTCCTGAATTAAAGGTTAGAGACAGTACCTAAAAAAATAATTTTCTATTGATTAATGGGGTATTAATTTATATTCTAACAAAAGAATAAATTTAGGAAAAAAAGTTGTCTCTAAATAAAAGAATAAAAATAAATAATGCATTCAAGGCTAACAGTAATATTTTGCCTTTTTTAATATCAATTTTACTTTTTGGTATTACTAATAGTGTAGCGAGAGCCATACTTAATAATTATCTTGCTGAAATTATTCAAATTACTAAATTTCAACTTGGAGTAATAGAATTCTTTAGAGAACTGCCTGGTTTATTTTTAATAGTAATTCTAAATTATATTTTAACCTTCGGAGAAAAGAAAAATTATCAAATCGCGTTAATAGTATCAATTTGTGGTTTTATTGGTTTAACCTTCCTTGGAACTAAAACGTGGGTAGTTGTAATTTTCCTAGTTATGAATAGCTTGGGAGAACATATTAGTATGCAGGTAAGACAAAGCCTTTCAATAGAGATGTCAAATCCAGCTTTTAGTGGAAAAGCACTAGGGGTAACCGAAGGTTTTAGATTTATTGGAAGGATTCTTGGTTTTTTATTAGTCCCTGTAATCTTTTTAATCTTAGGTCACTATAATCTAGGAAGAAGTAATGCAAAAAGCTATCAATCTATTTACTTTATTGCCATGCTAATAGCTTTAATTGCTTTTGCTTTTGCCTTTAAAATTCCTCAGGTAAAAACTAAAAAAACTCAAAGAAAAATGTATTTTAATAAGAAATACGGTAAATATTATATACTTTCATTTTTCTATGGAGCAAGAAAACAAATTTTTATAACTTTTGCACCTTTTGTACTTGTAATAAATTATGGAGCCAGTCCATCTATAATGTCATTATTATTTGCTATTACTGCAGGCTTTTCAATTCTTTTTAGTCCTCTTATTGGTAGGTTAATTGATAAAGTTGGTTATAAAAAAGTAATGATTGGTGATACTTTAATCTTAATTATTGTCTGTTTTTTCTATGGGTTTGCTCATCTACTATTTTCTCATGAAGTAGCCTACCGAGTGATTTGTATTAACTATGTACTTGATTCTATATTATCACTTTGTAGTATGGCAAGTTTGGTTTATTGCAAGGCTTTATCTGATAATCAAGAAGAAGTTAGTAAAACTATTACCACCGGAATTTCTTTTAATCACTTAATTAGTATTGTAATTGCTTTAATTGGTGGTTGGATATGGCAAAAAACTGGAGTTGAGGTTCTATTTTCTATTTCAGCGGTACTTGGTCTTATAAATAGCATTTTTGCTGCTACTATTAAAGTTGATAAAACAGAAAAAATTGAACTTAATAATCTTAATTCTTAGTCAATAAATTTTAATTATATTTTTTACCCGTTCTCACATAACCATCACATAAGAAGTTTATAAATAAATTATTAGTGGAGGCCCTTCTATGAAATTTCAATCATCAAGATTTGTAAAATTTATGTTTTTTCTCCTTTTTCAAATGGCAATAACAGGTTTAATACCGCTTTTTGCTTATCAGGATTTTCCTCAATTATCAACTATTCCTGAAGAAACTTCATCAAATACAACCCTCGTTTTAACAAGTCCAGAAGTTAAAGATGGAGGAATTCTACCCACGGATTATACAGGTGATGGTTCAAGTTCAACCTTACCCCTTTCCTGGGAAGGAGCACCTGAAGGTACAAAAAGTTTTGTAATTATAATGCACCATGTAGATCCTGAGGGACTCATTAAGGAATATTGGAATCTTTATAATATTCCTTCAGATGTTCAATCAATACCAAAGAATGTTGTTGGAATCGGAGAGTTAGGAACAAATACAGTAAACAGAAAGAATGAGTATGCACCACCAATGTCGCAAGGTCCTGGACCTAAAACTTATATATTCACCCTGTATGCCCTATCAAATACACTAGAACTAGAAATTCCACAAACTGAAGTGACAAGAGACGTTCTACTTAAGGCAATGGATGGTTTAATTTTAGAAAGTAGTTCTCTAAGTGTCACCTATTCACGTCCAGAGAATAAAATTTCAAATAGTGAACCAAAAGTCAACAAAGAAAATAGACCAAAAAGGAATGAACCATAAAAATTAAATTAATAATTAGCCCAATTTTTATTTATTATTAATGAATTTTTTTACAGTTTTAATCTGTCTTTCTACTTCACTCGGAGCTGTACCACCAAAACTATTACGTTTATTTAAACAATTTTCTAAAAGAATTTCATTTTTTATATCTTCGTCAAATTCCTTGTGGAAATTCTTGTATTCTTTAATAGAAAGATCATCAAGAGTTTTTTCTTTTTCAATGCAATAAGAGACAATTTCGCCTGTAATTTTATAAGCTGTTCTAAAAGGTATTCCTTTTTTAGTTAAGTAATCTGCAACATCAGTTGCGTTGATAAACCCTTTTTGAGCCGCTTTATACATATTAGGCTTGATAACATTCATTGTTTCAACCATTTTTTTAAAGATTGGAATACATTGCATTACTGTATCTATTGAATCAAATACAGCTTCTTTGTCTTCTTGAAGATCTTTGTTATATGCTAAAGGAAGACCTTTTAAGGTTGTTAACATATTCATTAGATTTCCATAACATCTTCCAGTTTTACCTCTAACAAGTTCTGCAATATCGGCATTTTTCTTTTGTGGCATAATTGAAGATCCAGTGCAATAAGCATCATCTAATTCTATAAACTTAAATTCCCAACTGCACCATAAAATTATTTCTTCTGAAAATCTTGAAAGATGCATCATAATCAATGATATGTTAGTTAAAAGTTCAACTAAAAAATCTCTATCTGAAACGCCATCACTTGCGTTTTCACAAGCACTATTAAAGCCTAATAAGCTTTTGGTTATTTCTCTATTTATTGGATAACTTGTACCAGCTAAAGCACAAGAACCAAGTGGCATGATATTTGTTCTTTCAATACATTGATCAAGTCTTTTTATATCTCTAATAAACATTTGCGAATAAGCCATTAATTGAAAAGCAAAAGATATAGGCTGAGCACGTTGTAGATGGGTATAACCAGGCATAATTGTTTTTGTATGTTCACTAGCTAAATTGCAAAGTACATCTAGCAAACTATAAAGCTCACTTTTCAAATCTTTTTCTTTATCCATTACATACATTCTAGTATCAAGAGCTACCTGGTCATTACGGGATCTAGCAGTGTGAAGCATTTTACCCGCTTCACCTATCTTGTCTGTTAGCAGTTCTTCAACAAACATATGAATATCTTCTGCATTTGAAGTGTATGGATTAATAAGGCCTTCATCAAATTCATTTTGTATAGCTGAGAGCCCTTCTACTATTTGAGAGGAAGATTCTTTTGATATAATACCACATTCACCAAGCATAATTGCATGGGCAATACTACCTTTGATATCTTGTTCTACCATCCTTGCATCAAAATGCAAGGATGAATTAAAATCATTTGTTTCTTCTGCAATATTTTTAGAGAATCTTCCACTGTACATAGTTTTCATATATAAATCCTATTGTAAGTTATTATTGATTTTCATTTGAGCTTTAACCTTGATAGGTAAACCAAATAAATTGATAAATCCTGCACTATCATTTTGATTATAGACTTCGTCTTCATCAAAGGTTGCAATATTCTCATCATATAGTGAATATTTTGATTCAACACCAGCATTAATTATATTACCTTTGTAAAGGTTTAATTTTACCTTTCCAGTGACAAATTCTTGTGTTTTATCTACAAATGCATCTAATGCTTCTCTTAAAACAGTGAACCATGTACCATTATAAACAATATCAGCATATTTTTGGGCGACTAAAAATTTATAGTGTTGAGTTTCTTTATCTAGGGTAATTGTTTCTAAAACTTCATGAGCTTTATATAAAATAGTTCCACCTGGAGTTTCATAAACACCTCTTGATTTCATTCCAACAAGTCTATTTTCTACTATATCGCAAATGCCAATTCCATTAGTACCTCCAACTTTGTTCAAGGCTACAACCATTTCTACACCGTTTAGTGTTTTACCATCTAATTTTGTAGGAATACCTTTTTCAAAGGTTATTTCAATTTTGATTGGTTTATCAGGAGCAACTTGGGGAGATACTCCTAATTCTAAGAAACCTTCTTTTTCATAATTTGGCTCGTTAGCTGGATTCTCTAAATCTAGTCCTTCATGAGATAAATGCCAAAGGTTTTTATCTTTTGAATAGGATGTTTCTTTGTTAATCTTAAGTGGAATATTATGATCCTCTGCATATTGAATTTCTTGGTTTCTTGATTTAATTTCCCAAGTTCTCCAAGGTGCAATAATTGAAAGATTAGGTGCAAAAGCTTTAATTGCTAATTCAAATCTAACTTGATCATTTCCTTTACCAGTACAGCCATGACATATAGCATCTGCTTTTTCTTCTTTTGCTATTTTGGCAAGTTCCTTACCAATTAAAGGTCTTGCAAAAGAAGTACCTAATAGATATTCACTCTCATATTTAGCTCCTGCTTTTAAAGTTGGATAAATATAATCTTGTACAAATTCTTCTTTTAAATCTAAAATTATTAGTTTTGAAGCACCTGTTTTAAGAGCTTTCTCTTCTAAACCATCTAATTCTGTTCCCTGTCCTACATCAGCACAAACTGCTATGATTTCAGGATTATCATAATTTTCTTTCAACCAAGGAATGATAATAGAAGTATCTAAACCACCAGAATATGCTAAAACTATCTTTTTAAATTTTGTATTTTGCAATGTATTTCCTTCTCTAATAATTAATATTTATGCAAGTTATATAGTATTTTTTATTACTAGTCAATGTATGTTTATACATTTAATAGTAATTTTGTTAATTTATCTATGTTTATTAGTTATTTTGCTGTATTTATTCGGTATATCATTATGTCAATTTATACATTATTAATGTATTTTTTTGCAATTTAAAAAGTAAAAACTTCAAATTCTCTGATATTCTTTTATCTATGAAAACATAGAATGTAGTTGCTGCAGAAATTTCACAACCATTGTTAGTTATTAACTGAAATTTATCAATTTTTGCTGTCATATCCCTTTTATATGTTCCATCTAACAATTCTTTTTCCATTTCAGGCCTAAAATTTCGTCTAACTCTAAATCTATTAGTACTATAATTTGTAAAAGTTTAAGCAAAATATCTTCTAACTATAAATATGCTTGTAAATAACAAAAATAGGACAAATCCTTAGAAGCTCAGTTTTAATTATCATAAATTTCCATTCCTGTAGTAGATCTTTCTATTTCTGGGTCTTTTGTAATTGAAAGGCTTGCTAAATGATGAGGGTAACTGATATATTCATTCATGGGTGTCATCTCCTTGATTTACTTTGGGTATTAAATCTTAGATTTTGACACCCTCTTTGTATATATTATTTTTCTAAATCCCACCTAAAAGTTATTTGAGCAAAAAAAAGGCCATTCAAAAGAATGACCAAATTTTCAAATAAAAAAAATAATTCAAAACACCAATAAACTAATTAATGCTCATCCTTCAAAAAAAAATCTTTTTTTTGATCGACACATTTATATTATCCATCATGCTGGTAATTGTCAATTATTTTTTTTATTAATTTAAAAGAATCAATAATAAATTTATTATCTTCAAATTCATAATTAAACATTTTTATATTTTCTTTACATCTATTCTCAAACAAATCTTTTAATTCATTAATTCCATGATTTCTAATTTTTTCACTTTTTATGATTTTAATGAAACAAACTACTATTACTGTAATGTCCGTAATTAAAGTAAAATCAAATTTTCCCTTTTCATTTTTACTAAGTTTAATTTTTTTAGTTTTTGTCAGTTCATACATTAGTTCTTTATTTCTTTGAGGAAGAATTTTATTTAAAGAATTAATTATACAATTATTGTGAGCACACGCATTTCTAATAATTCTGATAGACCAAAAAAAACTATAAATTGTTTCATCAGATTTAATCCCCGTTCGTTTTTCTTTCATTTGATAATAAAGTTTATAAATTTTAACAAAATCATTAAATGTTATAGTTTCGACAAGCGCCCAAATAGGAATTTGAGGGAAATATTTAATTACAATTTCCGAAGCGTAAGTAGTTTTATAATTTTTGGTTTTATTAGCCGTTTCACAATCCTTTTCAAATTTTTTATAAAGTAATTTATTATTTTTGAAATAACATTGTACTAATGAATATCCGTCCTCATTTTCATCATTTGAAATATCATTTATTAAATCTATTTTTAGTTGATGTTCTATTGATAAACACATTTCAAATAAAATTCTTCTCAAATATAAATCAATTTTTGATAATTCAACTAATTGATCAAAATATAAATGTTTATATTTATTAGTATTTTCAATTTTATCAAATAATTTAGAAAATGACTTAATCTTATAAAAATAATTACTATTTTCTAAAAATTCTTTGGCTTTATCAATTGAAGTAAAAGAAATATTTTTTTTCATTTGCATATAATTAAGTTGTTCATCTATTTTTAATTTTTTTTTATTCATAAAAAACTCGAATTTAATAATTTAGAATATAACATAACCTTTGTTCAATAACAAGAAATTAAATCCTTTTTAATTGGAAGGTTATTTTCGATAAAAAAAAGGCACCCAAAAAGGTGCTTTGAAAAAATAAAAAAAAGACCCGGCAGTTACCTACTCTCCCACAAAAATGCAGTACCATCGGCGTATGAGCGCTTGACTTCCGTGTTCGGGATGGGAACGGGTATTTTCACTCAGCTATCACCACCGGGTCAGCTTCTATTCAGTAAGTACACATTTAAGTGTACCGACCAATAGAAGCTCCCCAATATTAGGGATAATAAAGATAATATGGTCAAGCCTGACGGATGATTAGTATCGATAAACTGAACATATTACTATGCTTACATTCTCGACCTATCGACCAGATAGTCTCTCTGGTTCCTTTACAACTCATAAAGAGTTTGGGATGTCTCATCTTAAGGAGGGCTTCCCGCTTAGATGCTTTCAGCGGTTATCCCTTCCGAACGTAGCTACTCAGCACATACCGTTGGCACGATAACTGATACACTAGAGGTTCGTCCACTTCGGTCCTCTCGTACTAAAAACAGAACCCTTCAAACATCCAACGCTTGTGGCAGATAGGGACCGAACTGTCTCACGACGTTCTGAACCCAGCTCGCGTACCGCTTTAATTGGCGAACAGCCAAACCCTTGGGACCTGCTCCAGCCCCAGGATGCGATGAGCCGACATCGAGGTGCCAAACCTTGCCGTCGATATGAACTCTTGGGCAAGATCAGCCTGTTATCCCCGGAGTACCTTTTATCCGTTAAGTGACGGCGCTTCCACTCGCTACCGCCAGATCACTAAGACCTACTTTCGTACCTGCTCGACTTGTATGTCTCGCAGTCAAGCCACCTTGTGCCTTTACACTTGACGAATGATTCCCAACCATTCTAAGGTGACCATCGCGCGCCTCCGTTACTCTTTAGGAGGCGACCGCCCCAGTCAAACTTCCCGCCAGACACTGTCCGCAATCCAGCTTCATGGACCGCGTTAGAAACCTACATCAACAAGGGTGGTATTTCACCAACGACTCAACGCAATCTAACGACCACGTTTCTCAGTCTCCCACCTATCCTACACATGTTGATCCAAGTTTCAATGTCAAGTTGAAGTAAAGGTTCACGGGGTCTTTCCGTCTAACCACAAGTATCCGGCATCTTCACCGGAACTTCAATTTCACCGGATTTCACGTTGAGACAGTGCCCAAATCGTTACACCATTCGTGCGGGTCGGAACTTACCCGACAAGGAATTTCGCTACCTTAGGACCGTTATAGTTACGGCCGCCGTTTACTGGGGCTTCAATTCGCAGCTTCGATTGCTCTAACCACTCCTCTTAACCTTCCAGCACCGGGCAGGTGTCAGTCCATATACTTCCCATTGCTGGTTCGCATAGACCTGTGTTTTTGGTAAACAGTCGCTTGGGCCATTTCTTTGCAACCACTCTCGTGGCCATACTTCTCCCGAAGTTACGTATGTATTTTGCCGAGTTCCTTAACGTGAATTCTTCCGTGCGCCTTCGCATACTCAGCTCGCCTACCTGTGTCGGTTTATGGTACGGTTCCTTGATGCCTTGCCTTAGAAACTATTTCTCGGCACGACGATTACACACACTTCGCTCACCCGTAAGTTCGCTCGTATTCATGTCTCATCTCCTGCAACGGATTTGCCTATTGCAGTCAACAACTTAACATTTAAACCAGAATCCATTAACTGGCTGTGTTTCACCCTATGCTTCATTCCTTCGAAACATCAAGAAGTACGGGAATATTAACCCGTTCCCCATCGACTACGACTTTCGTCCTCGCCTTAGGGGCCGACTAACCCTTGGGAAGATTACCTTTACCCTGGAAACCTTAGGCTTTCGGCGGAGAGGGATCTCACCTCTCTTTTCGTTACTCATGCCTGCATTCTCTCTTCCATGCCGTCCAGCAAGCCTTACAGCTCACCTTCATCCGTATATGGAATGCTCCCCTACCCACAGTTAAAAACTGTGTCGTGATTTCGGTGTTATGCTTAGCCCCGTTAAATTGTCGGTGCATGACTACTCGACCAGTGAGCTATTACGCACTCTTTAAAGGAGTGGCTGCTTCTGAGCCAACCTCCTGGCTGTCTTTGCAATCATACTTCCTTTCCCACTTAGCATAACTTAGGGACCTTAATCGACGATCTGGGCTGTTTCCCTTTTGACGACGGCCCTTAGCAGTCGCCGTCTGACTCCTGTATATTATATTACGGTATTCAGAGTTTGATTGAATTTGGTATCCGGTGAAGGACCCTCATCCATTCAGTGCTTTACCTCCGTAACAGTCCGTACAAGGCTAGCCCTAAAGCTATTTCGGGGAGTACCAGCTATCTCCAAGTTTGTTTAGTCTTTCGCTCCTATCCACAGTTCATCCCAACCTTTTTCAGCAGATTTAGGTTCGGTCCTCCACGGGATTTTACTCCAGCTTCAACCTGACCATGGATAGATCACTTGGCTTCGGGTCTACCACATGCAACTATCGCCCTATTCAGACTCGGTTTCCCTACGGCTCCAACACTTCTATGTTTTAACCTCGCTACATACGGTAACTCGCAGGCTCATTCTACAAAAGGCACGCCACCACCCTTACGGGCTGTGACCGCTTGTAAGTCTACGGTTTCAGGTTCTATTTCACTCCCCTCCCGGGGTTCTTTTCACCTTTCCCTCACGGTACTATGCGCTATCGGTAGCCACCACGTATTTAGCCTTGGAGAGTGGTCTCCCCAGATTCCGACAGGATTTCTCGTGTCCCGCCGTACTCAAGAAATTATCTCGAAGTTTTATTGTTTTCGATTACAGGGCTTTCACCTTCTTTGACTTGCTTTCCCAAAACAATTCATCTAACAATAAAATTTTTGACTTCGCCGAACTGTTCAAGCAGTCCGATGATAACTCTTACAACCCCTAACACGCAACGTCTTGAAACTTACACGCATTAGGTTTAGGCTCTTCCCCGTTCGCTCGCCGCTACTCAGGGAATCTCAATTGATTTCTTTTCCTGCTGGTACTTAGATGGTTCAGTTCCCAGCGTGTTTCTACTAGCCAGTATGTATTCCTGAGCTAGTTACACATCATCCAGATATGTGGGTTACCCCATTCGGATATCCAGGGATCATAGGATATTGGCTCCTTCCCCTGGCTTTTCGCAGCTAATCACGTCCTTCTTCGTCTGGTGGCTCCTAGGCATCCTCCGTAGACCCTTAATTACTTGACCATATTATTCTTACTATCCCTTCGCTATCAATTCCACATCCTTCTCGGACATGAAACATCTCATATAAAAAACTTTAAACTTGGGACTGATAAGACTTGAACTTATGACCTCTTGCTTATCAGGCAAGCGCTCTAACCACCTGAGCTACAGTCCCAATATTTCAGAGACATCGGAGAAAAGAAGGGAAATATAAGTCAGCTATGAGAGCTGATGTGTAGGACTTACACCTACTGAACAACGTTCATATTTTTTGTCTCCAGTTGTGAGAACCGAAGACTGACCTTTCTTTATAGAAAGGAGGTGATCCAGCCGCACCTTCCGGTACGGCTACCTTGTTACGACTTCACCCTCCTTACCAAGCATACCTTCGGCGCCGTCCTCTTTACAGTTAGACTAGCGACTTCGGGTATCCCCAACTCGGATGGTGTGACGGGCGGTGTGTACAAGGCCCGGGAACGTATTCACCTCGCCATGCTGATGCGAGATTACTAGCGATTCCAACTTCATGAAGTCGGGTTTCAGACTTCAATCCGTACTGAGACCGGCTTTTTGCGATTCGCTTGACCTCTCGGTTTAGCTGCGCTCTGTACCGGCCATTGTAGCACGTGTGTAGCCCAGGACGTAAGGGCCATGATGACTTGACGTCGTCCCCACCTTCCTCCGGTTTGTCACCGGCAGTCCCATCTGAGTCCTCACCTTAACGTGTTAGTAACAGATAGTAGGGGTTGCGCTCGTTGCGGGACTTAACCCAACACTTCACAGCACGAGCTGACGACAGCCATGCAGCACCTGTAAACCGACTGCAAGCAGCTGCTAGCTTTCACTAACATTCCGGTTTATGTCAAGTCCTGGTAAGGTTTCTCGCGTATCATCGAATTAAACCACATGCTCCACCGCTTGTGCGGGCCCCCGTCAATTCCTTTGAGTTTCACCCTTGCGAGCATACTCCCCAGGCGGTACACTTAATGCATTTGCTTCGGTACCGAGTACTGCTACCCGACACCTAGTGTACATAGTTTACTGTGCGGACTACCAGGGTATCTAAACCTGTTTGCTCCCCGCACCTTCGTGCCTCAGCGTCAGTTTATAGCCAGATATTTGCCTTCGCCATTGGTGTTCTTCCAGATATCTACAGATTTCACCCCTACACCTGGAATTCCAATATCCCCTCTTAAACTCTAGTCATACAGTTTCCAGCGCATGATTCAGTTAAGCCGAACCATTTAACACCAGACTTGTATAACCGCCTGCGCACTCTTTATGCCCAATAATTCCGAACAACGTTTGCCCCCTACGTATTACCGCGGCTGCTGGCACGTAGTTAGCCGGGGCTTATTCCCAGATTAACGTCATCTTCCGACCATTCCCTGTCGGCTTTATTCCTCGTCTGGAAAAGAACTTTACAACCTTACGGCCTTCATCGTTCACGCGGCGTCGCTCCGTCAGACTTTCGTCCATTGCGGAATATTCTTAGCTGCTGCCTCCCGTAGGAGTCTGGGCCGTATCTCAGTCCCAATGTGGCCGTTCACCCTCTCAGG
>Ga0265294_10007513_pt1 | contig 12890 bp, 8 predicted proteins | sample MunlanPumphouse3_FD_192504 | JGI IMG/M metagenome (GOLD analysis project Ga0265294, IMG submission 192504) | Groundwater microbial communities from a municipal landfill in Southern Ontario, Canada - Pumphouse #3 | ecosystem: Environmental > Aquatic > Deep subsurface > Groundwater | place... | reverse complement strand
CTAGTAGTCGGAGAAGTGTTAACATGCATTAAACATCCGGATTCAGACCATTTAAACAAAACTACGGTAAAGGTAGACGAGAATAAAATTTTACCTATTGTTTGCGGTGCACCAAACGTGGCTGCCGGACAAAAAGTAATAGTTGCAGTTGTAGGAACCACTCTTTATGACGAAGACAAAGAATTTAAAATAAAAAAATCTAAAATAAGAGGTGAAGTCTCCGAAGGAATGCTTTGTGCAGAAGATGAAATAGGTGTAGGAACGGATCATGCTGGAATAATTGTACTTCCTGATAATGTTGCTATTGGCACTCCTGCCAGTAAATATTATTCTGTTGAATCTGATTACTGTATCGAAGTTGACTTAACCCCAAATCGAATTGACGGTGCTTCACATATTGGAGCCGCCCGTGATGTAGCAGCATATTTAAACAAAGACAAAGATTTTTCATATAAAATTCCTTCAGTCGAGAGTTTTAAAATTGACAATAATTCCCGTAAAATTTCAGTTGAGCTTGAAACTCCAGGCACCTGCACAAGATACAGCGGGATTACAATTAGTGGAATTGAAATAAAAGAATCACCTGAATGGATGAAAACCAAACTAAAAGTCGTTGGCATTCGTCCTGTTAATAATGTGGTGGATATTACAAATTATGTAATGTATGAAATCGGTCAGCCAATGCACTCTTTCAATGCTGATGCCATAGCGGGGAATAAAATTATTGTAAAAACACTCGCTGAAGGAACACCTTTCAAAACGCTTGACGGATTAGATCGTAAACTAAGCAAGGATGATGTAATGGTCTGTAACACCAGTGAACCAATGTGTCTGGCAGGTGTTTTCGGTGGTATTAAGTCGGGAGTTACAAATTCCACTAAGAATATATTTTTAGAATCTGCTTGTTTCGATCCTGTACATATTCGCAAAACTGCAAGACGTCACACATTAATGACAGATGCATCTTTTCGTTTTGAAAGAGGAACAGATCCCAACGGAACTATTTATGCCTTGAAACGCGCAGCAATGCTCGTCAAGGAATTAGCCGGAGGACAAATCTCATCAGACATTATTGACATTTATCCAAATCCGGTAGAAGATTTTGAAGTGGAAGTTAGTTACGACCATATATATCGTTTAATAGGTAAAGAAATTGGAAAAGATCTTATTAAAAGAATTCTAAAGGGACTGGAAATAAAAATTGAGAAGGAAACAGAAGAAGGACTATCTCTTAGAGTACCTCCTTATCGTGTAGACGTAAAAAGAGAAGCCGACATAATAGAGGAAATTCTTAGAATTTACGGCTATAACAATGTTGAAATTCCTACAAAAATTAATGCGTCCCTGCAAAATTCAATTAAACCTAATCCGGTAAAAGTCAGAAATATTCTTTCCGAACTTCTGTCTAATTACGGCTTTAACGAAATATGGTCAAATTCACTTACAAAAGCTTCTTATTACACAAAGAACAAAAATCTTACAACAGATAAATTAGTTATGTTGTTAAATCCTCTAAGTTCAGATCTGAACTGTATGCGTCAGACTTTACTATTCGGAGGAATGGAAGCCATTGCATTTAATGTAAATAGAAAAGCTACAAATCTTCGTCTATACGAATTCGGACATTGTTACAACTATAATAAAGATAGTTCTTCCGAGAATCATCTTAAAAGATACGGAGAAAGAGAACATCTTGGTCTTTTCATTACAGGGAAAAAAGGTAAAGAAAGCTGGACTGCAAAACAACAGGATTGTAATTTCTACGAACTTAAATCTTATGTCAAAAATATCCTTTTAAAAATGGGTCTTCTTTCGGAAGGGTTAAAACAGGAAAATATTATTTCCTCAGATATTTTCTCAGAAGGGATGATATATTCTGATCGTAACGGAATAGAAATAGTAAAATTAGGACGGGTAAACAGTCGTATTCAGACAAAATTCGGTATGGAAAATCCCGTTTACTATGCTGATTTTATAATGGATACACTTTTGAGCGATCAAAAATTCAACGATGTTCATTATAATGAGTTGCCTAAATATCCATCAGTAAAACGAGATCTCGCTCTTCTTCTAAATAAAGAAACAGCATTTGATGAAATTAAAAGAACAGCATTTGAAACAGAAAAAAAACTATTACGTTCTGTTGATCTTTTTGATGTATACGAAGGGACAGGAATTCCATTAAACAAAAAATCATATGCTGTTAGTTTTATTCTTAGAAACGATAATAAAACACTAAATGACAAGCAGATTGATAAAACAATGGATAGACTTAAAAACGCTTTTGAACAAAAATTAGGAGCTACATTAAGATAAAGTTATTCCCAGAAGGATAATTGAAAACGTACAATCTTAAACAATAAAGACTCAATTATTTTACACCTAAAATCCGCAATGAATTATCTATTATGAAACCTCATTGCGGAATTTAGGTTATAACGATTCCGAATGAAAATTTTTGTAAGTTACATGAAAGCTTAAAGATAGAATTTAACTATTTATATGAAAAACAACCGTAAAGGTATTTTGTATGCATGTATAACAGCACTATTCTGGGGATTTCTAGCCATTCTTCTAAAAATTGCTGTTAAACGTGTAGATTCTATTACAATTGTATGGTTTCGTTTTCTTTTTGCATTTATATTACTTTTAACCTGGGAATTTTTCCACAATAAAAAAGAAATAAAAATTCTTATCCATCCACCCAGGATATTAGTTTTTGCAGCAATTGCATTAACTCTGAATTATCTGGGCTATATGTTCGGCATTCGTTTTACTACACCAAGCAATGGACAAATTTTTGCACAGGCTGGTCCTTTGCTTTTTACAGCAGGTGGAATTATTTTGTTTAAAGAACGATTAAACAAAGGACAAATATTAGGTTTTGCATTTGCATTGGCAGGATTCACTATTTTTTATAGTCAGCAGATAAAAATAGTTCATCTTGATAATTATAATCTAGGCGTCGTATCAATTTTAACAGGCGCCTTTGTATGGTCAATATATGCATTACTACAAAAAAAATTGGTAAAAACTCATTCTTCAAATAGTCTGAATTTATTCCTTTATGCATTCCCCGCTGTAGTACTTCTGCCTTTTATCGATGTAAGTCCATTTGCCAATTTTAACATATGGTGGTGGCTGCTATTGATGCTATTGGGATTAAATACACTTGTAGCTTACGGATGTTTGGCTCAGGCTATAAGATATACAGAAGCTAATAAAGTAAGCATTATTATATTATTAAATCCTGTCATCACATTCATATTTATGGGGATTCTCACAGTTCTTAATGTTTCATGGATTGAAGGAGAAAATTTTACAACACTTACTATTGTTGGAGCGCTGATTGTATTGTCCGGAGCAGGATTGGTGATATACAATAATAAACACAAGACAGACTTAAGGAATGATTAAATATATAAGAAATCCTTATATTAAATAAGGACGCAGGGGAAATTCATCTTAGCTTTGTCAAAAAATTGAATGTGGGTAACACTATCTCTTCTCTCCGCTATATTATTAGGATTCTATAATGTCACTAAGAAACAATCGGTAAACAATAATGCTATCTGGCCGGTACTTCTGATTTCCTCTATAACAGGAGCTTGTATCGTTACACCATTTATAGCAGGATCTTTTTTCTATCCTGATTTTTTTAAAAGCATACATCTTTATGTTCCCCAAATGTCCCAGCATGAACATTTTCTGATTATAATAAAAACATTTCTTGTAGTTTCAAGCTGGGTACTTTCTTTTAACGGATTAAAGCATCTTCCCATTACAATAGAAGCCCCGGTACGATCAACAAATCCAATTTGGACACTTATAGGGGCAATCATAATCTTTAATGAACATTTAAGCCTTTTGCAATGGATTGGAATCATAACAACAATTGCATTCTTCTTTATTCTTTCTATTGCAGGTAAAAAAGAAGGCATTGTTTTCTCAAAAAACATATGGATTTTTCTACTAATATTATCAACCGTTTTCAGTGCAGCCAGTGGCTTATTTGATAAATTTCTTCTTAAATCAATGGATCGGCTGGCAGTTCAATCATGGTTCACTATTTATCAGGTAATAATCCTTCTTCCGGCTGTATTTTTTTGCAGATGGATTAAAAAGAAAAAGGATCGTCCGGTTTTTCACTGGAGATGGAGTATTCCGGCAATAGGCACTCTTCTTATTCTCGCAGATTTCCTATACTTTGACGCTGTCAGTCGCCCTGGGGCAATGATTTCAATGATCTCCGCCCTTCGTAAAGGTAATGTACTTATAGCCTTTGTTATGGGAATCCTATTCTTTAAAGAAAAAAATATTCGTCCTAAAATTATTCCTTCTATTGGAATTTTGATAGGAATACTTCTTATTAGTTTTGGCAGCTAAAAAAATGAGGTAAAATTTTACTGAAATATTATAATTCTTTACATTTTTAATGGATTTATCTACTTACGCAAAATTCGGACAACAATCAAAAGACATTACAAACAGCTATATTTTTATTCGTTATACATTTCACTAAGCCCCTCATAATAACCTTCGGTCCAGCACTCTGAAACATTATCATAAGCTTCTTCAGGAATATTAGTCTGACGTACTTCCATACTTGTTCCTTTTTTATCCGGATGTAATTTTATTGTAACAACCGAAAGTTCTTTCTGTTCTCCAAAATACCACTGCTGAACAATTTTAAAATCTTTTTCAAATTCCAAATTTTTACCGCATATGTTATCATCCCATAGAGAAAATTCACTTCCTGTTTCTTCTTTCATTTTAGCCGCAGCACCACTCCAAAGCTCCATTGTTTCTTTATTAGTTAGTGCTTTGTATATATCTTTTGGGGCTGCATCAAATTTAAAATATACTTTAAAATCTTTCATATTAATATCTTTTTTGTGTGTTAGTGGATTATAAAAAAAGACCTAATTGTTAAACCTATTCTTCATTATATAGTTGTACCTAAACTTTTATTATTAGCCTTGTATATCAAAAAAAACAGCAAAAAGTAAATAGTTTATTCCAATTATTTTATAAATCCTAAATTTAAAAAGTTGGTCTTAGTCACTTAATTTATATTTTTTACCTCATCATTCTTTTACGGTGATAGATTTTTTTATTAAGACTGTAAACAAAACCAATTGAAAGTATATCCTTCATCTGCCATCTTGTTTCCATAATAGAATTTCCTTCGGCATCCTCTCCAACTGCAAATGTTACATCATTATCATATTTCACATTTAACCTTGCTATTACGGATATAAACGTATTTACATTAATTGTCAGGGTACTTTGCCAGTCCATATCTGGAATATCATCAGTGGGATCCAAATAATTGAGGAATAAATTATATTTAGTACTATATGAAATATCGTCGGAAAATTTTTTATTCCACGCAAAATCAAGATTGAAACCAGGCTGCCAGTAGGTTTTCTTCCCTTCGTCAATACCATAGTCAGTTACATCTACCTCACTACTATCATTTACATAGATCATTTTAAAACTTAAAGGAGAAATAAGCAAAGAAAGATCTTTATTGGGATTAAAATCCATACCTAACTTTAGATTGACATAAACAGGTGAAATAAATTTTGAAATAACGTCTTCCCTATCAGGATAATCATAACTATTAAATAACTGCGATTTAAAGGACCCCTCAGCGGAATATTTCCAACTTTTAGCTGCCTTATATCCTATTCTGGAAATAAGGTCTATTTCATCTTCGTTTTTCTGCAGTCGCTCACCTCCGGGCTTTATCCATCCATCATACAAATTTAAAGTATTATTCCATGTAACATCATTTTTTGAATAATTTGCCTTTCCGCAAAAAGTAAACAAAAAAGAAAAAGAACTTTCACCTCCTGATTTCCATTTTGTAATTCCCGTTTGTGATAAACCAAGATTTGTTTTACCTGATAATGTCCAAGGAGATTCTACTTTAAACTTCTTAGAAACATTTTCCAAATTAGAATAAGGAATCTTGTTTTCCTCCAGTTTAGCATTTTTTAAATGGGCAATCTTGTACTTCGACAATGTTACACCACCATCGTCAATAAACAAACGAACTGATTGTTTTCCGGCATTTTCAATTCTTATTCCAAGAGAATCATTCTGTTCATTCTTTATAAAGAAACGTGTAGCTCTTGGATCATTTCTGTCTGTCCATAATTGTACAAAATTCCCATCGGTATTTTTAATCTTGATCAAAACAGAATCATTAGCCGCATATTCTCTTAACGAACGGATTACTTTGGCCAGGGAATCATTTACAATTTTAATTATATGTTCATTATAATTTACAAGAAGACTATCATTTTTCATACGCACATATCTTGCCGTATCCTGCTGTACCTGAAGGGAATAATTATCAATATATTTATTACGATAATCAGTAGTAACTGAATCCAAATAATGAATACGAAGATTATCATTATATTTAATTCTAACCTTCTCAAGAGAATCAACCATCTCTGAGAGGTTGACCTTAAAACTCAACAATGAATCTTTTTTAATTTTTATCTTTTCAAAATGATGAAGAACCTTATTTGATATAGTCTCAATACCTTTTAATCTTGTAGGAATATCAGAGTCTCTGTTATTAATAAGCCAATCTATATCTTCTTTTGTCACCAGAGGAATCTTATCATCAACATTTGTCAATAATTTTTTTGGAACAGATATTTTTTTTCTAACTATATTAGTTCTTATAGAACGATCAACTTTCCCCTTAATTTTTAGAATCTCTTTATAGGATATATATCCGGGTACATCAAGACTGTCAGAAACATCTTCCGGAAATCTGAAAAAATAATAATTATCACTTACCGGAAGTTTTCTTAAATGGGTCAATATTGTATCAATCTTTTCATCATCTACATAATGAAGAAGACCTGACAAATCTTTTTTTAAAGAAGGATTTTTAGAATACCAGTTCCCCTGACCAGTCACAAAATATTTCAAATAATTAATTTCTTTTTTAATAGAATTATTATTACTAATCTGTATAGTATCATTATCTGACGCGAAGGAAAAATTAACGATAGATAAAATAAAAATTCCGATCCATAAAAATTTGATACACATATGCTTATAATTTTTATATTATTCTCGATTAATATATAACCTTTTAATTCAAAACCTGAGACTAATTTATATTTTCTTATTCTACTTCCAATGAGAATAAGGCCTTTTTGAAAGCATTGAATTACGATATTTCACATCCTCACTAATCTCTTTTCCTACCCATCCGGGTATTATCACATCCTCATCCTCAAGAGATAATTCAACTTCTGCCGTCACCAGTCCCTTATTCTTTCCTTCAAAAAAATCGACTTCCCATTTTTTCCCATTTTCATAAATAATTTTTCTTATTTTTTCAACAGGGTCGGTTACTGCAAGATTCATTAATTCCAGTGCATCTTCCAACGGAATGGGATATTCATATTCCTTCCTTGATATTCCCTTATTCTTTCCCTTAATTGTCAAAAAAGCTATATCCCCAGCTATGCGTACACGAACAGTACGTTCAACATCAATGCAAAGATAGGCCTGTTTCATCCTGATACATTGCTTTGCCTCAGGGACAACTGATTCGCGTACAAGAAACTTTCTCTCTATTTCATTTGTCATTCTGTAATATCTTTATATATACAAAGATAATAACTACTACGATATAATCGGTTAAGCGACATCTATCTTTTTTATCATTCCCTAAAATCCGAAAAGAGTTCTCTATTACGCATCAAACTGACTTCAAATCAGTCGTTATACTAAATAATACTCACTTTTTGTATCAGTCAAAAAAAATCAGAACCAATATCCTAGATTAAATGATCCCATCATACCTTCATTTTCTCCTGAATATCCAATACCCAGTTCCACAGGTCCAATAATTGTCTTAATCGAATATTTAAGACCCCCTCCGTAAATAGCTAATGAATTATTTATTTTAGATAAATCAACCCCCTGCTGTAAAGAATTAAACACCAAAGAAAAATAATGATTTTTAAACAAATTAAACCTGGCCTCCACAGATTCCACACAGACTAAACGATCAGCCAGAGTATAGGAGGTCAATCCCATAAAAGGAATATTGTAATCAAAAAAATTTGCATATGGCGCTCCACCCAAAAAAGTTGACTTCACTTCAGGATTATCCGAACTAAAAAGAGCCCTTGAGTTTACATTAAAAATAAGAGATGTCTTCTTTCCCAATGAGAGAATATGATTATAACGTAACAGAACTGTCGGGAAAAGCGTATGCAAATCTTTGGAATAAGCATCAAGTTCTCCTTCAATGGAAAAAAAGGAACCATTATCCGGGAAATAAAAATCATTTCTGTTATCAAATGATACAGAAGTATGTACATTAGTCAACCATAGATTATCATTATCTGTTGGGAAAACATTCTGTGAAAAATTTTCTCTTACAAAAATATCACCATGAAAATACTCCTCCTGAACAGCTGTCTTCCACTCCCAAAAATCCCCAAGATACCTACGCGAATATAATGATGATGAAGAGTAAAATACATTGGCACCAAATAACTTCTCACCTTTATTATAAAAATCATAATTCTGTTCTTTGACCTTAATTTCCAGTCCTACATCTGGAAGACAATTTTTATGTTCTCTCTCAAAATTAAATTTTATTCCCGGGTTATTTGATATTTCGGCATTAACAGAAATAATATTAATAGGTTTGGAATAATTTTTCCATACACCGTTTAACAATATTGCCACATTATCTCTTGTATTAATATTAAAACCAACATTGATGGAACGAACTTCCTTTTTTTTGGCAAACAAAGTTAGAATTTTACCATTTTTACTATCAGTCATACCGAAATAAATTTTATCGAAAACACCCTGCCCATATAAACGATTTATACCAACCTTTATATCATTGTAAGAATATTCCCCTGGAAGTTTTAAATTTAGCATATTAATAAATTCTTCCTCTTCAGAACGATCTATGCCGTCAAAACGAATCATGCAAATTTTATATTTTTCAGGCATCTTTAATTTTTTTGATATTATATTATTATCTACAAGATTATATTTTTTTTTCAGATCCCGGATTTGTTTAACCATTCCTTCTGCGGTTCTTTCACCAATAACAATCATACTATCTATTGCCTTATTTGAAAAACTGGCTCCGTTGTATGACAATAAGTTAGGATGAATAATAAGATCACAAAATGATTTATTCTCCTTATCTTTATATTTACTGTAAAAATTAGTAAGATTAACAAAAATCTTATCCATAGATTTTAAAGATTTACGATCATGATAATCATCCCGAATATCAAGACCAATAATCACATCAGCACCCATTTTTTTTGCGACATCTACCGGAAAATTATTTACAATTCCCCCATCAGCCAATAAAAGACCATCTCTCTCACAAGGCTCAAAAACTCCCGGAACAGCCATACTTGCATACATTGCAGTTGGCAAAAATCCATTATATATATCTACTTCCTCACCGGTTTCAAGATTAGTCGTAACACATGCATAGGATCTGGGAAATTTTGAAAAATCAGCATTTAATTGAGAATTACCGGATATACCACATAATACATTCAATATATTCTGCCCCCTGACAACACTCTGTGGCATTCTTATTCCTTTTTTCTTTTCACATGGCAAAGAAAATAAATAGCGCTGATCAATTTCCCTGTCGATCTCAGACAAATAAATCCTGGAAACCTTATCTGACAATAAAGTTTCCCAATTCTGAGCTCTCACGAGATTCTCAATTTCAGAAGCGCTATAACCCATAGAATAAATACCTCCTACAAGAGCACCTATGCTTGTACCAACAACAATATCAACAGGAATTCTTTCCTTTTCAAGAACCTTTAGAATTCCTATATATGTAAATCCTTTTGCACCACCACCACTTAAAACCAATGCAACTTTAGGACGATTAATCTTTATTGTATCTTTAATATTTGCATGACACAAAACCACTAAAAAAAAGGAAAAAAGAATAAGGTGAAAAACAATTAATTTAAATTTTACTGTCATACCTTTTATTTTTTTAACTTTATAAATATATATGTCAGAAATAATTTCTAATAGAATTAAAATATTTATTGTAAATTTATAATAAATAAAGGTTTTATCTTTTTTTTAACATATAATATTTTTATCACTAAAAAATACTATTTAAAATTTAGATATAAAAAACAATTTCAGAATAAAATAAAAAATTAAGACATATGGAATATCGTAAATTAGGCAATTCAGAACTAGAGCTTTCAGCCATAACGTTTGGAGCATTTGCAATAGGCGGTTGGTTATGGGGAGGAACAAAACATGCAGAATCAATTGATGCAATACACGCAGCTTACGATTCAGGAATAACATCGTTTGATACAGCACCTGTATATGGACAAGGGACAAGTGAAAAATTAGTTGGAGAAGCTATAAAAGGAATTCCAAGAGACAAAATCCAAATTCTCACCAAATACGGATTAAGGTGGGATACAAATAAAGGTAAATTCTATAAACATACAGTCTCTAATGAAGGAGAAGAAATTGATTTGCACTTTTATGCAGGTAAAGAAGGAGTAATCAAAGAATGTGAGGATAGTCTAAAACGTTTAGGAACTGATTACATTGATCTATATCAAATACACTGGCCTGATCCTTCAACTCCAATAGAAGAAACAATGGAAGCAATTCAACAATTAATAAAAGAAGGCAAAATAAGATATGCCGGTGTATGTAATTTTTCTGTAAAATTGATGAAAGAAGCTTCCTCTTGTTCTTCAATTATCTCAGATCAGGTACCATATAGTATGGTAGCCAGAGATATCGAAAAAGATCTTGTTCCATACATGATAAAAGAAAACAAATCAGTCATAGCATATAGTCCAATGCAAAGAGGATTGCTAACAGGTAAAATTAAGCCAGATCAAAAATTCGGAGAAGGAGATCAGCGTAGCAGTATGCCTTTTTATACCAAAGAAAACATCAAACGCACAAACGATTTTTTGGATAAAATTAGACCTTTGGCTAAAGAGAAGAATGCAACTATAGCACAATTAGTACTCAGATGGACTATTGATCAACCTTCAATTACAATAGCCCTTGCAGGAGCAAGAAATAAAGAACAGGCAATACAGAATTCCAAAGCCACTGATTTCAAATTAAGTAAAGAAGAAATTTCATTTATAAATGAAGAGCTTAACAAATTAAGATTGGATTTATAAAACAAATTATTATAAAAACATCACAACACTGATGAAAAAAAAGACATGTTCTTTTGAAATTTATTTTCTTAAGGCAATTGGGAAAATTCCGTTTAAAATATTATATATAATTTCTGATATATTATATTTTGTAATATTTCATATTATCGGATACCGTAAAAAAGTAGTATTCAATAATTTGAGAAATTCTTTTCCTGAGAAATCTGAAAAAGAAATCAGAATAATTGCAAAAAAATATTATCACCATCTAACTGATTTAATTTTTGAGTCAATTAAATTATATAATATGACGGGTAAAGAGTTAGATAAACATCTTTCTCTAACTGGTATGGAAAAATTAATACCCTATTACAATCAAGGGAAAAGTGTTATAATGCTGGGAATGCATTATAACAATTGGGAATGGTGTTCCAGCCTTCAAAGAAAAATTAAGCATCAGATTTATGTTGTTTATAATCCAATAAAAAATAAAAAGCTAGGACGTTTCTTACTTGATGCAAGAGAAAAATTCAATAGCAAGACAGTTGATATGGCACATACAGCAAGACTTGCATTATCGTCTATAAAAAAGAAACAACCAACACTTTTATTTTTAGCTGCTGATCAGTCGGCCCCTGCAAATGCGCATTATTGGACTACATTTCTGCATCAGGAAACAGGTTTTTTTGCGGGTCCTGAGCACATAGCCGTAAAAACAAATCAACCGGTATTCCTTCTTTCATGTAAAAAAGTAAAAAGAGGAATATACAATGCAAACATAAGTGAACTTGTATTGGAACCATCAAGGATAAAAAATCCGGATGATATCCTAAATATATACATAAATAAGCTTGAAAACACTATTATAGAAGAACCAGCATACTGGTTATGGTCTCATCGCCGATGGAAGCATAAACGACCGGAAGGAACAAAACTAGTCCCAAGGAAACCTCTTACAGACTAATAATCTTAGTAATTTTAAATCGAGTAGGAGAAATGGGATTAATTCCCATTTCGACCTCTCACACCACCGTACGTGCCGTTCGGCATACGGCGGTTTCGTGCTTTGACATCTCAGATGTGTAAGATGTTGTCTTCAGCTATCCGTTAGAATTACATCACTCTTGCCTACCCTCGGATTCCGTCCTACTCTCTTGGCAAGGAGTCTCTTTCGAGCATCTGATGTACACACTTCTTCAGGTAGCATTCATTTACTATCCTACTGCACGATTCAGACCTTCACAAAGCATCACGTGCTCCGTTACTATGTCCTCGGCTGACTTCTCATAGCTAGTTTTGCTCCATACTTGGGAAATTCATCCTATTTAGTATGTCTATGAGACCTCCCTGGTTATTAACTATTTCTTTCATCTCATCTATCTGCCGGATTTACTTTGATGTATCTGTATAGCTTTTGGACTTCGTTTTGTTAGGCAAACTCATCCTACACCCTAAGCCTTATATCCGATTTCTGTACGTCAGACCGAGATTTTGCCGCTGGCTTCCTTCAGATTCCACCTCACGATGGACACCCTTGCCTTAAGCTGACACTTCCTGCTATCACGGCGTGTTCGGGACTTGCACCCTATAGAAAATAGTTCGTGCCAGGCGAACATCGAGTAGGAGAAACGGGATTAATTCCCGTTTCGACCTCTCACACCACCGTACGTGCCGTTCGGCATACGGCGGTTT
>Ga0265294_10007512_pt1 | contig 12893 bp, 11 predicted proteins | sample MunlanPumphouse3_FD_192504 | JGI IMG/M metagenome (GOLD analysis project Ga0265294, IMG submission 192504) | Groundwater microbial communities from a municipal landfill in Southern Ontario, Canada - Pumphouse #3 | ecosystem: Environmental > Aquatic > Deep subsurface > Groundwater | place... | reverse complement strand
AAAAACACTGCACTATTGTTACCGTTTTTACTGCACTGCTGTTGCCATTATCGCTGTAGTCTTGTTACCGTTTTCACTGTACTGAGATTTCCATTTTTACTGTATTTCTAATTTCCGGTAACAGCAAGTATCAAGAAGAGAACACCTAACAGTTGAAGAACTCAATACGCTTGCCGGAACACCCTGCGAACGGGATGTTCTGAAACGTGCTGCTTTATTCTCTGCTCTTACCGGTCTTCGTCATTGCGATATTCAGAAAATGCGTTGGAAAGAGATACAGATTGATGGCGACAACGCCAGACTTAATTTCACGCAGCAGAAAACAAAAGGAGTTGAATATATGCCTATTTCCGCACAAGCCTTGCAACTTTGCGGAGAACAAGGTCAGCCGGAACAACTAATATTTGAAGATCTACCCGATCCTGCATGGATTTCTAAACCGTTAAAACGCTGGATTGAAGCAGCCGGAATTTCGAAGCGGATCACATTTCATTGTTTTCGACACACATATGCAACCCTCCAGCTAAGCAGCGGTACAGATATTTACACTGTAAGTAAGATGCTTGGGCATACTAACGTAAAAACCACCCAGATTTATGCGAAAGTGGTTGATGAGAAAAAGAACAAAGCTGCACAGGCGATTCAGTTGAACGGAATAAACCTAAAAGAATGAAGAAGAATAAATTAGACTACATAGTTCTCTACTTGATTGTTGCGTGCTTTATTCTGGCAATAGCAGCCGTTATACGCTTGTTTGCACTCAAAGAAGGCTTCGATGGCTTCTCTCTATTTATCATTTTTATAGTAACAGTCGTAATTCAGATCATCCTCTATATCAGCATCCATTCCTTTATGGATAGAATGTTGTTGCCGATTATTGGAAAAGTGTTATCGAAGATTCCGTTTATACGGAGAAAAATTAAAAGAAGAGAGGAGGAAGAAATATATGATGTCGAATATGAGGAGGTAGCTGAACAGATCATGTTAATCGAAAGAAAAGAGAATACTGAACATGCTCAAGTGAAAGAAGAGGAGAAAGTTCTATATTCGATAGAAGAAGAGCCAATTGAAACGGTTACGCCTCAAACAGCTTCTTTAGAAAAACTCCGCCAAGAACAATTACAAAAAAGAGCCCTAGAGCAAGAAAAGCAAATCAATACGGCTGTCGAGTATACCAGAAAGACTTTTGTTCTATATACTTCCGAAGAAGACCTCGAAGTTCTACTCCAAAATCTTCAAGTATATATCAACAATCTGGATATGAAAGAGTTTAAACCAATTAAGGTCAAAAAGCTAACAATAAACGATCTCCGCCACTTCGGTTGGAATATTTGGAATCATTTCAAACCAAGAAACCAAATGGATATGGCTAGCTTTCTTAAAGACGTATTCCCTGATGTGTTCAAGGAAACAGAAGTCGAGAGCGTCAAACGGCATTTGAGGGATGACGAGAAGAAAGGGCTAATTAAAATTGAGAAGAAAATAGATAATTTTCAATAATATTACACAATTGAATTTAATAAAAAACCCGCCGTAGCGGGAAAACTTTACTGAGTTTTTGTTCTCTTTACGAGCTTCTTTTTTGCAAGAGCTCAGAGACAGTCAAAGACTTGTCACAGAACTCAGGCAAAAAATGTCGTTAGAATGAATTCAATCATAATAAATACATTTTTTAAGTTTTATGGCAATATTGCCTTTGCAAAGTTATGAATAAAATTGCGATTTATATAATCCGCCAAAAGAACATTTAGAGACTAAAATCACCATATCCCACCAACCATAGTGTTTTCCGAGTGTTTCTTCTGTGTTCATAAACACCGTTGAAACACTTTTTTCATTTGCACCATAATCATTAAAAACTATCATTATGGAAGTGAATGAAATTTCTTTTGAAAACCTGCCGAAAGCAGTTGCGCATTTAGTCAATGAGTTGGCTGAAATCAAATCTTTAGTAGAAAATGGGCAGAAAACTCCTGCTGTTCCACAGAAACGTATTCCGATTGGAATCGAAGATGCTTGCCGGATAATTGGCAAAGCTAAACCCACCGTGTATGCCCTTGTCCGCAAGCGACTCCTCCCCTCCTACAAAAACGGCAAGAAACTTTATTTTTTCGAGGATGAATTGGTAGAATGGATTTCCAACAGTAAACGTAAAACCATTCAAGAAATAGAAGCCGAAGCGGAAACCGATTACAAAATCCGATTCAAAAGTGGACGAAGATGAATCTGTTTGAGTTATTAGTCAATTTCTGGCGAGTGGATGAACAGAAGAATTTCAGCGGGAACGAAACACGCCTATATTTCTTTCTGATTCATTTGGCAAACCGTTCGTTCTGGCCAGAATGGATAGAATATCCAAACGACCGAATGATTGCCAATGCCAATATTTCTCTACAAGTATTGAAATCCGGACGAGAACGCTTGAAAGAAGCAGGCTTGTTGGATTACGTTTCTGGAGGTGGACATAGGGTTAAAACTAAGTATCGGATTCTGACACCTAAGTCCGACCTTAAACCCTCACCATATAATAATAAGACTAAAGACAAAAAATCAAATAATAAATCGAATGGAAAACAAAAAGGATTTGTCCATACAGGGAGCGATTTCGACTAATCGTAAATTGTTCGAGGCTTTGCGAAATGATGTGCAAGGGATTCTTTCCGGTGAAAAAGAAAAGATGCAACGTCAACGATTATATCTTCCGCTTGCCTATTCTGATTTTCGAGAACTCTTTCTTTCGTTTGGGACGTATTGTCTGTATCAGCGAAATCAGAGGAGAGAATTTGTCATTGATAAAAACAACGAAGCGGTAATCGAGCTGTTTTATTACTATGCCACCAACGACTCTTCTTTTTCTGGCGATTTGGATAAAGGGATTATGTTGCAGGGGAAATATGGCTGCGGCAAGAGTGTAATTCTTGAGACCTACTCCATGTTACACAACCATATCGTGATGAATTATTCGCTTAGGCTGCCTTTGCTTACGTTTATTCAATCAATAGAATTACAGGAGCAAATCGTCAAGCAATCGATAAAGTCATTCATCCAACGTCCATTGATTATTGACGAATTTGGACGAGAACCAAAAACCGTTCAAGACTTTGGAAATATTCTTCGCCCCATATCCGAGCTATTAAGCATTCGTGCTGATATGGGAACGCTTACTCATGGGACGACAAACTTTACATTAGATACTCTTTCTTCGACAGAATTTTATGGCGGAATGATTGGCGATCGCCTTAAAATGATGTTCAACTTTATCCCGATTCCAGGCGAAAGTAGAAGAAAATAAATAATGCTTGCTATATCCAACGCATCATTTCTCAACGGCTCTTCACGAAGAGCAATGTAGCAAGAGGGAACTGGACAAGTCCTGTTCTTATCCTCTTGCCCTACGGGGTACTTGCTGTAAATCAGCAAGATAAATAAATTCTGTTTTATAAAGTCTTTTATATCCGAATTTTACAAACGCATATAAGTCAGCGTTTTACTTTTTCTTATCACTATAAAAAAGTTATAAAATGACACTCAATAAACAAAAGTCAGCATTGACTTCTATAGGAATTGATAAATCGACCAATCGATTAATTGATAAATTGTGCAAGCGATACAGCTTGAAAAAGGGAGAGATTGTCCGGTTAGCTTTTGCCTATATTGACAAGGCAAGTATCAATCCATCCGAGCCTCCGGAATCTGCGAAAGCTGAGTTGACCAAAATCAATAAAAGACAAGACGACCTAATCCGCTTTATCCGCCATTTTGAAGAAAGTCAACTAAATCCTATGATTCGGGCGACAAACTCAATTGCTGTTAAGTTTGAAACGACAGTCAAAGGATTGAGTGAATTATTATCCAATGAAATCAATACAACTCGAGCACTACAAGATAGTGTCCTGAAAAAAATAAGTGAGATCTTCTCGCAACATGCCGGAGTGATAAACAATCAAGCTAATCAAATCAATTCTCTGTCGCAAATGCAACAGCGAACAACAGAGAAACTGTTGAATTTAATTCAACTTTATTCGGAATTATCCTCCTGCGGAGTTATGGATGGTAAAAGGAAGGAGAATTTGAAGAATGAAATAATCAATCTGATAAATAAGAGTTAAGCGATGAACATTGATTTTCCACCACCATCCAATGGGATTTATAACAATTCCGGTAGTTGTCGTAATCTCGTCAATTATATGGAGCATGAAGATATGGAACGAATGATAAAAGGTGTATTTGTTGAAGGATTTTTCAATCTTTCGAATGATGAAGTTTCCAAATCAGCTGTTATTAAGGAAATAGATAGTAATATCGGGCAGTTAATGAAGACGGATGCAAAGTTCTATGCGATTCATATTAGTCCGTCTGAAAAAGAATTAGTTCAAATGGGTAAAACTGAAAAAGAACAGTCTGATGCTATTAAGCAGTATATCCGAGAAGTATTTATTCCGGCTTATGCGCAAAATTTCAACAAAGACTTAACAGCAGACGATATTAAGTTTTTCGGCAAAATTCATTTTAAGCGTGATCGTTCCGATAACAAACTTAATATGCATTGCCATTTAATAGTTAGTAGAAAAGACCAATCCAACAAAAAGAAGCTGTCACCACTAACCAACCACCGAAACACCAAGAATGGAGCAATCAAAGGAGGATTTGATAGAAAAACTTTGTTTCAACAAGCAGAAACAGGATTTGATAAGCTATTTGGTTACCAACGAGACTTGCAAGAAACGTTTGTCTATTGCAATACAATGAAAAATGGAACTGTTGCAGAGCAGCTGGAGATACAGGAAAAGAAAATCTCCAAGACATTTGAGATAGATATAAATACGTCGGTACAGCAACAAGTCAACACTTCAGTAAATCATTCTACCAGTATAGAAGTTATGTCGTCACTTTTTTCTATTTTTCCTTCTGTATCGAATTTGAACACCAACCCAAATCTAGAAGATGAATATTTGCTCCGTAAACACAGGAAAAAGAAGAAGCGAAGAAGATTAAGCTAAATAATGTCTTTTCTTCATTTCGAAACAAAGGTATATTTCAAGAATAAAGCGCCAACACCAAGCCGCAAGCTGTTTTAGCAGATTTCTTCCTTTTCATGATGAAAAGAGTAAATCTCCTAAAAGTGTTGTCTTATTTATTCTTTCCATAAGAGAGGTGTTTACGAAATGTAAAAAGGGAAGAAATATGAAGTTGTGTTGGGTACAGGTGAAATTATGTTTATAAAAACAATAATTTGCTTGTCAAATTAAAAATGTTCATTATATTTGCATGTTCATTGACAATGAACACCCAGAAATAATGAACAGACAGATGAGTACAAAAGAGAGTTTATTAGAGGAAGCAAGGGTGAAACTGCTTGAGCATACGGGAATTGCTATATCTTATTTGGATAGTAAGAGAGCAAGCAATAGTATTGCACAAATAAAAAATGAACGCTTTATTGTTGATGTGAAACCGGAAATTTCTCATGGGAATAAAGGCGTTGTTCTTCAGCAACTAAGGGAGGCTTCGAGAGAAGAAAATTTGCCCGTACTTCTTATCACAAAATATATTCCATCTACAATTGCAAAATCTTTTGTGGAAGAAGGTATTAATTATATTGATGCTGCAGGAAATTGCAATATTCAACAAAATAAACTCATATTAATTGTTGAAGGAAAAAAAATAGAACGCCTTCCTAAAACCTATCAAACTCGTGCCTTTCAAGAAACCGGGGTAAAATTGATATATCTTCTGCTTGTTGATCCTGATAATATTAATAAAACATTTCGAGAACTCTCTGATTTATCACAAATATCATTAGGCTCAGTAAGTACTATCTTTCAGGAACTCTCAGACTCCAATTTTATCCTGAAAACAAAAAGTAAAAGAGTACTGAAAAACAAAACCGAACTTCTCAATCGATGGGTTATTGCCTATAATGATGTGCTTCGTCCTAAATTACTCCTCAAAAGGATGAGTTTTATAAATAAGTCTGAATATTCAAACTGGAATAATTTAGATTTATCTTTAATTTCTAATAAAACTTTGTGGGGAGGCGAATGTGCGGCTGATATATTAACAAAAAATATAAATCCGGCAATCTTTACCATTTATACAGATAGTACCTGGCAAACCGTAGGTAAGTTATTGAAACTAATCCCCGATGATAACGGAAAAGTAGAGATTCTCCGTTTATTTTATGATACAGATGAAAGCAACACCGTTTCTCCACTTTTAATATATGCTGATTTGATGGGTAGTGGAGACAGCCGTAATATTGAAACTGCAGAAAAACTATTGAATCATGAACTACAATATCTCAAGTGAGAATTTAAATAATCCTCTTTTAAAAGAGCTGCTAAAGGAATTAAACACGTTCTTCAGCAATTTGAATATGGATTTTTATGTAATAGGAGCTACTGCTCGCGATATTATACTTAGCAACTTGCATGGTCTGACACCCGAACGCAAAACTGCAGATTTAGATATTGCTATTGCTATTTCAGGCTGGGAATTATTTAATGAAGTTGAGAAAAAACTGCCTCAAATAGATGGGTTTGAGAAGCAAAAGCAAAAACAAAAATTCCTCTATAAGAAATTCTATGAGATTGATATTGTTCCTTTTGGAGATGTGGCAAAAGAGGATAGTAATATCTATTGGCCACCCGATGAAACAATAGCTATGTCGGTAATAGGTTTTCCTGAAATGGCAGATTCAACAATAAACATAGAAATAGATGGTGAGTTTTCTATTAAAATAGCATCACTCCCCGGATTGTTTATATTAAAATTAGTAGCATGGCAAGATCGAAACTTAATGGTTTCGAAAGATGCTTATGATATGGCTTTACTCTTAACCAACTATTTAGATATTAATATGGAAAGAGCCGTTGAAAATCATTATGATCTCTATGAAACAGAAGAATTTGACCCAGTGGTTGCTAGTTCACAACTTATCGCCAGAGATATTCATTTATTGATACAAGATAATCAAAAAACATTGGCATATCTATGTGAGATATTAATCAGAGAAATAGAACTTGCCGAAGAAAGCCGATTAATCAACCAATTAGTAGAATCTGATTCAAGTTTGCAATATGAACAGGTATTCACTTGCCTAAAAACAATGTATAACGAATGGAGTAAATGAAAATATATGGAACAGAAAACGAAATATATATCAGAAGATGTTGTATTAGAGGATAATCAGTTGATTTGCGCACTCACAAAAAAGATAAGAACGGCTAATGAAAAAGAGCTTACGCTACAATCGATGATTATGATGCTCAATGAGGAGTATAATTTTGATCTAAGCGATATGGAGCGGGATTTCTCTTTTTCTTACGAAGATGATTATGGCAAAACCAAACGTGCCAAAGCTGATCTTGCAATATTTGAGTCCGGAAAAGCACATGATATTGACAATATGATTCGAATTGCTATTGTGTTTGACTCCAAAGTAAAGGATCAAGATTCAAAAAAGGGAGTTACTGAAACCTTAGGTGTTTATTTGGAATCTACCGATTGTGAATTTGGTGTTTGGACAAATGGGAACGATCTTCATTATCTTCAATGTGAAAAAGATGATTTTGGTCAATCTCAAACCATCGATATTTCTGATTTTCCCGGTAAAGGACAATCCATGGAGGACTTGGAGCTGTCGGGAGAACGTGCACATCCGCGTAAACCAACAAACGACTCTTTGGTAAAGACTTTTAAGCGATGCCATGACTATATTTATGGAAATGAAGGGCGAAAAAAAGATGCTTTCTGGGAATTACTAAATCTTATCTTCTGCAAAATATATGATGAAAAACGCAGATTTACAGACGCGGAAAATGGGAAAAGTTATCGTCGCAAATTTTGGGTAGGTGTTAAAGAGCAAAATACAACCGAAGGACAATTAGATGTAGCCAAAAGAATTAAGGGTATTTTTACGGAATTAAAGGAAGATGCTCTATTTAAAGGTGTATTCAATGGAAATGAAGAAATAACGATTTCACCAAGAGCAATTGCTTACATAGCTTCCGAATTAGCTAAATATTCCTTTTTGGACGCATCTATTGATGTAAAAGGTACAGCTTATGAAACAATTGTTTCAAACACGCTGAAACAGAGTTCCGGACAGTTTTTCACACCGCGCAACGTGATTAGTTGTATGGTCGAGATGATGGATCCTGATCAGAATACTCGTGTGCTCGATCCGGCTTGTGGCACGGGTGGATTCCTTGTGATGGTGCTGGATTATGTGCGAAAAAAATATACCAAGAATGCTTATTCACATTTATCAGAAGTTTATCTTGATGAAAAATACAATGCTCCGGATGTTGTGAGTTTTACAAGAAAATATGCCGAACGTATGCTTTTTGGTTTCGATTTCGACCCTGATTTGAAGAAAGCTGCTCGAATGAATATGGTGATGGCTGGTGATGGACATGCCAATATTTTCAATATAAACTCTCTGGATTATCCCGAAGGGCAATTGACCGACAAAGACAAGGTTGCTCCGAAAGTTGCAGAAAGTATCTCTATTAGTCAAGATAAAGATTTCAATTTTGAATTTCCGATGGAAAATGCCTTTGGAAAATTTGATATGATATTTACTAATCCGCCATTTGGTGCGAAGGTAGAGGTAGATAGAAGCATTTCTCGCAGATACGAATTAGGCCATAATCCTGTGAAAGATGCTTATGGGAACTATCTATTTAATGGAACAGAGAAATCAAGCGAAGCACCCGAAGTGTTATTTATCGAGCAATGCTACAATTTCTTAAAACCGGGTGGTAAAATGGCAATTGTACTGCCTGATGGCATATTGGGCAACCCAAACACCGAACCTGTTCGTGCTTGGATACTTGAGCGGTTTAAGCTATTGGCTTCTGTTGATTTACCTGTTGAAACGTTTTTACCACAAGTGGGCGTGCAGGCTTCTTTACTTTTCTTACAAAAGAAAACAGCCGAAGAGAAGCTGATTGCAGTTGCCGATGAAAACTACGATGTATTTATGGCAATAGTAGAAGCTGTTGGCAAAGATCGCCGTGGAGTTCCTGTATATGTGCGCGACGAGGATGGCGCAGAGCTGCTCTTCAACCATAAAAAAGAGTGGCTTAGCTTGGATGAGAATGGAAAAACGACAGTAAGAAGCCGTAATGAGAAAGTAAAACGCTTAGATGATGATCTACCAAAAGTAAGTAAAGCGTATAAGGAATTTCTAAGAAAGGAAAAGATATGAAATATGGAATCTTAACAAGCAAAGATATTCAAGCTTCAATGAGAATTGATGGAAGTTTTCACCTTTCTGATGGTGTTGCTCTTGAGCGCTTAATATCTAAAAGACCACATAAGTTATTATTCGAATTCTGTGATAATATTTTTACAGCCGGACGGCGTAAACGCACTTATACAAAAAAAGAATTTGGTTATCCTTATCTAAGTAATTCTGATGTCATATCGCAAAATCCTTTTAACTCATGTAAATATAATTCCAGAAAATATGGACATGATGAATCAGCATTTCTAAAAGAGGGTATGATATTAACAGGAAGAGTTGGTGCTATTGGACAGACTGCCTATGTAACAAGAGAATTTGAGGATAAAGAAACTATGGGGTCTGATAATATTATTAGAATACTAGCAAAACAATCAGAACTTAGTGGTTATATATATGCGTTTCTTGTTTCAAAAATGGGAAATACACTTCTGTGGAAGTTAGCTGCCGGTGGTGTTCAACCGTATATTACAGACCAAATGGTCGCCAACATCCCAGTCCCAATTTTCCCTGAACCCAAGCAACAAGAAATTCATAATCTAATTGTGGAGTCAGCAAATTTAAGGGTGGAAGCGAATAGGTTGTTGGAGGAGGCTAAGAGCAAATTGCTAGTATATGCGAATCTTCCTCAGCTCACTATAGAAGACTATGATTATTTTGGTGCACGTGCTAATGGAAGAAATGTATCTTATTTTTCTAAAAATATAAAAGCAATTGATTCCACCACAATAAATGCGTTTAACCATTCGATTCGTATTGAAACCACAAAACGTCTAGTAATAGATGCTTGTGAGACAGTTCCGTTAGAAAAAATGCTCGATGATAAAAAACTTTTTTCGACAGGATCTTTTCCACGTGTTGAAGTTAAACCTGAAAATGGTATAATGCTAATCAATCAAAAAGATATTTTTGATACAATAGTACGAGGTAAAAGAATATCCCGAAGAAAAGTTAAGTTAGACAATTTGGTTGAATATGGAGAGGTTCTTATAGCTGGTGTCGGGACATTAGGGGAAAATGAGACGTTTTGTCGTTCGATATTTGCAAATGAAGATTTGAAAGGTCAATTAGTTTCTGGTGAATTTATTAGAATGAAGACAAAAGATAGAAATCTTTCGGGCTATTTATTTGCATGGTTGAGTTCTGATTATGGGTTTCGCTTAATAAGAAATACTCAAACAGGTACTAAACTCTGTAGACCTATTTTGAGGCTTCTTTTACAAATACCTGTACCAGTTCTTGATTTAATACAGATGAAAGAAATTGATGATATGATAAAAAAAGCTCATTCTTTTTATTATAAATCAAATAGCAAAGAAAACCAAGCAATTCAATTAGTTGAAAAAGAGATAGAATCATGGCAATAATTATAAACCCTAAGTTTAATACCGGTCCTGTAAATGCAGGTGAAGAACGGCTTTTAAAGTTTTTAGAGGTCAATCTTCCCGATGATTATTATATTGTGCCCAATGCAGAATTTGCCAATACCAACCCGCGTGGTGGCGTACAGTATTTAGAGTACGATTGCATTGTAGTTGCACCCCATGCTATTTACAATATTGAAAACAAGGATTGGGGCGGACATTTGGAAGGCAATGACGATGTTTGGTATTTGAACGATTCCGAACGAGCCAATCCGTTGAAAACCCTGCGTTTTAAAACCAGTGTGCTTGCCAGCAAATTAAAAGCAAAAAACTATCACTGGAAAGCTGCCTGGATTGAGGGTGTTGTAACTCTAAGCAATCCACGCCAAAATAAATTTGGACTCGATCGCGAAAGTGCTTGTTATCGTGCTACTTATACGCTTGGAGATGATCTGATTGATTTTATCACTGATTCTGAAAGAGTTGGCAAACAAGAAAATGCCATACAGTCAATTGCTCACGATATTGTTGATTATCTAAGTGGCGAAAGCTTAAACCGTACCTATAAAGAACGTACCGAAGTTATTGGTTTTAAAATAGAAGAAGTGCTTGAAAAAGGAGATGAATTTACTGAATACCTTTGTGTACCCGAGGGCTTTCCCGACAAACGATATAAAATACGTGAACATATTTTAGACATTGCCGGAAAATCACCAATAGAACAGGAAGAACATAGCAACAAAGTGAAAAATGCCTATATGGCGTTGATGCAGATGCCAAGTTCTCCTTATATTGTGAAGACGGATTTTCAATGGAGCGAAGACCGCTTGCGGTTTTATGAAAAAAGAGAATATTTAGATGAGAATAAGCTTAGCTCCGAACTCATCCGCAAAACTTTTACTCAGTTAGATACTATTAAAATCATTTTGGATATTGCCAATGCTCTCAAAGTGGCACACAGTCAAAGTATCTTTCACCGGGCTGTTTCTCCTGACAATATCTATTTACTAACTGATAATGCTGCTTTGTCCGGATTTGGTCGCTCATGGTTTTCAAAGCATATCGATTTGAATTATACCATGGGAGCACTCTCGCAGGAAATGGCAAACCCATATCAACCGGCTGAACTATTTCAGGATGATGCTTCAACCTCTTCAGATATTTATTCTCTGGGCATTGTATTTTATCAGTTGATTGTAGGTAAAGTCCCATTTCCTAATTTTATAGAACTGGCTCGTTTAGGTGGCAAGCTACCGGATGAACTGTTGCCTTCGCGTATCAATTCAGCTTTGCCAAAATGGATGGATGAGCTTTGCTCGCACACCATTTTAGAGGATGATACTGCCCGATGGAGTCAAATTGACGAAATGATTGATTTTATTTTGACAAATGCCTTTGGGAAGGAGAAAAATGCCACTGAAAAACAAGATAAGCCTGTCCTTTTGAAAGACTTAAAAGCAACAGACCAAGTTACACAGGATTTAGTATTGTTTGAGATGATTGGCGAAGGAGGCTTTTCTCGTGTATTCAAAGCGAAACACTTACTACAGAATAAGTTCTTTGCAATGAAAATTTTCAGCGAGGATTTGAATCAGCAAAGTGTTAAAGATGAATACAAAGCACTATCGTCGTTATCGCACCACAATATTGTAAAGTTTGTATTCAACGGCACTACCAATCAGAATATGTTTTACACCTTAATGGAACTGATTGAAGGTGAAAATTTAAACAATTATACAAAAGGTGATTTGCGATTACCATTAAATGAAATATATAAACTTTCAAAAGAAATGGTTTCGGCATTGGTTTATCTCCAATCCAAACAACCACCTGTTTATCACCGTGACATAAAACCCGGTAATATTGTTTGGGATAAGCGGGAACGTTTTGTGCTAATCGATTTTAATATCTCTGCTAATGCAGGTGCCGATAAAGACAGGGTTGGTACCTATCCATATCAAGCACCGGATTTAGTGAGAAACGGACATAGGATGGATTGGGATATGAGTGCCGATACATTCGCTTTGGGTGTAACTTTGTATCAGCTTTTAACTCACGCTTATCCATGGCCCGGTTCTTCTGCTCCACCTTTAGATAAAGCACCCGTACCGATTAAAAGCTTGAATATGCAAGTATCGGATGCTTTTTCTTCCTGGATAATGAAAGCGATAGGCACGAGGCGAGAAAACCGTTTTGCTTCGGCTCTTCAAATGCAGGAGGCTCTATTGAAAATAAGTGAAGATACATTATATGGCACAGGGCAAGTAACTATCATAGAT
>Ga0265294_10007511_pt1 | contig 12896 bp, 5 predicted proteins | sample MunlanPumphouse3_FD_192504 | JGI IMG/M metagenome (GOLD analysis project Ga0265294, IMG submission 192504) | Groundwater microbial communities from a municipal landfill in Southern Ontario, Canada - Pumphouse #3 | ecosystem: Environmental > Aquatic > Deep subsurface > Groundwater | place... | reverse complement strand
CCCGTCGCCCACCATCGCCACCCGGTAGCGCTGCTGCACCTCCCGGATCTTCTCCGCCTTCTCATGGGGCAGGACCCCGGCGAAGAACTCGTCAAGACCAAGTTCCCCCGCCACCCACGCCGCGACGTCACGGTTGTCGCCGGTCAGCATCATGCACCGGATACCCATCGCCTTGAGCCGGCGGATGGCGTCTCCCGACTCCGGCCGGATGATATCGGCGAGCGCGATCGCGCCGACCGGCCGGTCGTCCTCGAGCAGGAAGACGACGGTCTTGCCCTGTCGCTGGAGCGTCTCGACCCCCTCGTCCCCGGCCGCGATCCCCCGCTCCGCGAGGTAGCCCGGGCCGACGACCCGGACGGCCCGGCCGCCGGCCTTCCCCTCGACGCCGACCCCCGGGATCGCGCGGAAACCTTCGACCGGGAGCAGAGAGATGCCCTGTTCCTCCGCGCTCCTGACCACCCCCCGCGCGAGCGGGTGCTCGGAGTGCGCCTCCACCGATGCCGTCGCCCGGACCACATCCTCCTCTGCCGCGCCGGCGAAGGCGAGGACGTCCGTGACCCCGAACCGCCCCTCCGTCAGGGTGCCGGTCTTGTCGAAGACGACTGCTGTGAGGTCTTTTGCCCGCTCAAACGCGCTCCGGTCCCGGATCAGGAACCCGGACTGTGCGGCAAGGGCCGTCGAGACCGCGACCACGAGCGGGACGGCAAGCCCGAGGGCGTGAGGGCAGGTGATGACCATCACGGTCGCGGCCCGCTCCACCGCAAACCCGGTACCCTCTCCGAGGGCGAACCATGCTGCAAACGTCACCGCACCGACCGAGAGGGCGATCACCACCAGGAGGAACGCCGCCCGGTCGGCGAGGTCCTGGGTCCGGGACCGGCTCTCCTGCGCCTTCTGCACGAGGTCGATCACCTGCGCAAGGTAGGTCTCCGCCCCCGTCTTCTCGACCTCGACGACGATCGAGCCCTCGCCGTTGATCGCCCCGCCGATGACCCCGTCGCCCGGGCGCTTCTCCACCGGGCTCGACTCCCCGGTGAGCATCGCCTCGTTGACGCTTGTTGCTCCCTCGGCCACCGTGCCGTCCACCGGCACCTTCTCCCCGGGCCGGACGAGGACCCGGTCGCCCGGTTTGAGCCGGTCTACGGGCACGTCCTCGGTGCCGCCGTCCCGGAGGAGGTGCGCCTCTGAAGGCATGACCCGGACCAGCTCCTCGAGTGCCCGCGACGCCCCGAGGACCGAGCGCATCTCCACCCAGTGCCCGAGGAGCATGATGTCGATCAGGGTGGCGAGTTCCCAGAAGAACCCCTCTCCCCCGACGAGACCGAGGACGACCGCCGAACTGTAGACGTAGGCGACGGTGATCGCAACGGCGATGAGCGTCATCATCCCGGGCATCCGCGCCCGGAGTTCGCGCACAATGCCGGAGAGAAACGGCCAGCCGCCGTAGAGGTAGACGGCGGTCGCAAGACCGAGGAGGAGGTAGTCCGAGCCCGGGAACCGGATGGTGAACCCGAGGAGCCTCTGGACCGGCTCCGAGAGGAGGAGGATCGGGATTGTCAGGATCGTCGAGACGATAAACCGCCGCCGGAAGTCTCCGAGGGCGTGGTGGGTGTGCGGGGCGGGACCACGGGTCTCCGGCGGCTTCTTCCGGCTCGCCTCCACGATCTGCGTCTCGTACTGCCCGTGGTCGTGGTCCGTATCAACCCCTCCCCGCCGCTCTCTCCTCTTCGACAGTTTTGTCCCGCGCGTAACGCTGCCGGAGCGTCTCCGTCGCCCGGCGGCAAGACCCGTCCCGGTGCGGGTGCATGCATCCGCCCATGGCAGGAGATGCAGGTCTCCCGGCAATGTAAATATACCGGCGGCGAAGGCACAACGAGGCCGCATGCACCTTCGCGGCCGGGGGCAGCCGGCCGTGCAGAGCTGCAGGAGCAGTTGAATCGCGTATCCGTCGATGGGGAGAGCACGGGCACTCCCGGAGCAAATGGGTAGGTTTATAAAGCCGTGAGGACAGCATACTCCACGTAATCGAACAGATCCATCCACACGAGTGGAAAAATTCCCTTAAATTCCTCCGAAAATAGCCTGGATGCGTCTGAATCGCGTGGGAACATTTTATCTGTACAGGATATAAAAGTCCCCGAGAGTAGAAAGGAAGGTGGTCCCGGCCAATGCACGTACGCAAGCCCGTATACGGCGATACCCTCGCGCTCTCCGCTATTCTGGATGCGCTCGACGAGGGGCTGCTTGTCGTCGGCCCCGATAACCGGATAGCCTGCGTCAACAGGTATCTGCGGCACCTGCTTGGCATCGGCCGGGATGCGCTCTCCGGGATGGATGCAGTTCAGTTCATCCGCCGGGTCCTGGTACCCCGGATCTGCGAGGAGCCGTCCAGGGCGGCGGTCCTGGCATCCCTCGACGCCGACACCCGGGCTGCCGACGTTCTGTGCACGCTGCTGTCGCCGGGCTATGGGAGGGAGCGGTTCCGCTGCTCGTGCAGGGCCGTTGACGCGGGGCCGTTCCGGGGCATGCGGGTCATCCGCCTCTCTCCCGCCTCCTCCGGGATTCTGGGCGGCGCTCCGGCCCTTCCCTGCACCAGTCCGGTGCGGATGGAAGATATCCTGCGGGAGAGCGAGGACCGGTACCGGACCCTTGTCGAGAACCTCAACGAGGGGATCGGGCTGATCGACAGGGAGGGCATTGCGGTCTTCGCCAACCAGCGCATGGCCGAGATCGTCGGCTACCCGGTCGCCGAGATCGTCGGCGCGCCGGTCTCTCTGTTCGTCGACGAGGCGGGCGCCGAATGCCTGGGAGATTACCTGCAGAACCTGGGCCAGAGCAAACGGGAGATCTTTGAGATCGATCTGATCCGCAGTGACGGTGTCCGCGTCCACACGCTGATGGCGACCACGCCGATCGTCGACGCCGACGGCAACAGCCGGGGATTCTTTGCCGGGGTCCAGGACATTACCCCCTTAAAACAGATGGAGGCGCAGCTCCGCGAGAGCGAGGAGAAGTACCGATCGCTCGTGGAACTCTCCGCCGAGGCGACCCTGATCCACCGCGACGGGGAGATCCTCTTCATCAACCCCGCCGGCCTGAAACTGCTCGGGGCTTCACGCTCCGAAGAGGTCATCGGGATGGGTATCCTCGATATCGTCCACCCGGAAACCCGGGATACCGTCGCGGCCTTCAGTACGCGGGATCTCCAGGGAGAGGAGACGCCGCTCATCGAACTGCCGGTCATCAGGCTTGACGGGACGACGGTCCCCATCGAGGGGAGGGGCACACGGACGTATTATGAGGGCCGGCCCGCGGTCCAGGTCGTTATGCGGGACGTCACCCACCGGAAACAGGCGGAGGAGCAACTGCAGGCCAGAAACCGCTACCTCCTGCTGCTGAACCGGATCATCGGCACATCCGCGTCGGCCCGGACGCTGGACGAACTGCTTGAGGCGGCGCTCGGCCAGACGCTCGACCTGCTTGATTACGACGGCGGCGCTATCTGCCGCCTCGATGCCGGGCAGGGCGAGGCCACGCTCCGGTGCCTGAGGAACATACCCGAGACGTGCCTGGAGCAGGCAGAGAGGACCCGGGGGGGTTCGTTCGCCGACACCCTCGACGCCGGCATGCCCTGCTACCTTGAGCAGGGCCGGAACGCCCCCGGGTCACCTCTCCTCCGGGAACTTGGGTTTGCCGCACTCGCCTGCATCCCGCTCGTCGTCGAGTCCGACGTCGTCGGGGCGCTCATCATCGGGAGCAGGGACCGGGGATCGTTCTCCCCCGACGAGCGCGCGCTCCTTGAAGCGGTCGGCCGGGAGATCGGGGCCGGCATAACGCGGGGGATGCTCTACCGGAGGCTTGAGGTGGCAAACCGGGAGGCGAACCTCTACCTCGATATCCTCACCCACGATATCCGGAACGCGGACAACGTCGCAAACATCTATGCCGATATCCTCATCGACGAGCTCGAGGGAGAGCCGGCGCGGCACGCCCGGAAGCTGAAGGCCGGGATCAAGAAGAGCATCGAGATCACGGCAAACGTCGCCACTCTCCGCAAGATCCACGAGACCCGGGCCGGGCTTACGCCTCATGACCTTGACGCCGTGATCCGGGAGGAGATTGCGCATTTCCCCGACCTCTGTATCCGCTACGAGGGGCTGCTCGTGAAGGTCCTCGCCGACGATCTCCTGCCGGAGGTCTTCACGAACCTGATCGGCAACGCCGCGAAGCACGGCGGGTCGGGTGTCGAGGTCACGGTGACGGTCGAGGAGCTGGATGAGTGGACCGTCATCGTCACCGTTGCCGACACCGGCCCCGGTATCCCGGAGGACGCGAAGGAGACGATCTTCTTCCGGTTCGAGCGGGAGGGCGGCCGGCGGGGGAGCCAGGGCCTCGGGCTCTCGATCTGCCGGATGCTTACCGCACGCTACGGCGGGAGGATCTGGGCCGAGGACCGGGTCTGCGGGCACCCGGAGATGGGCACGGCGTTCCGGTTCACCCTCCGGAAGGCCGGGGGATAAGCCCCGGACCGGTATCCCCTACGGTGAATCCGGATCGCGCCAGACGTCTACCTGACGCGATCGATCGGGTTTATTCCCTCTCTCGCGGACACTGTACCATGTACAGGGTTGTTCCTCTTCTCTTATCCTGCATGCTCCTCTCTGCCGGGTGCCTCACCGCAAGCGAGCCTCCGGCGGAGGCGGAGATCGTGCTGATCACCCCGGCTAACCCGGCCCCCATCTTCGACGGCCGGGCGACCTACGCCGGGCTCGTCGGCGAGGAGTCGCCGGAGATACGGACGAACTACAGCATGGGCTGCGTCGCCATCCCGCCCGGCAACGCGACGCCGCCGCACCGGCTGCTCGGGACGGCGGAACTCGTCTACGTGATCGCCGGCGCGGCGGAGATCCGCTGCGACAACGAGACGGTGACCGCCCGCGAGGGGGAGACCGTGCTCCTGCCGGAAGGGGTGCTGCAGTCGATAGCCGCGGTCGGGGACGCCGACCTCCGTTACCTCACGGTGGTCCAGCCGCCCTTCACCGCTGGAATCGAGATCTGGGGGGGCGGCCTTGACACGCTCGATATCGTGACGGATGAAAGACCGATCGTCGTCGCCGATCCCCGGACGGGGATCGAGTGGAACCTTGAGTCCGGCGTGGCGGTCTACACGCTCTTGAACCCGGTGCTGATGAACGAGACGGCGATCCCGGTCGGCTACAGCCTCGCATACGCTGAACTCCTCCCGGGCGGGTATCTTGGATATGACGGTATCAACGGCTCTTCAGACCTCCTCTACGTGATCGAAGGGGAGATCGAGGTCGCTACGCCCGACGGCGCAGCAATCCGGGTCCCTGCCGGGAGTGCCGCGTACGTCCCGCCCGACCTGGTGAAAGAGACCCGGAACGCCGCCGAATCGACCACGAGGCTCCTCTCGTTCATCGATCCGGCGTGGACGCCGGAGAAGACCGTTCTCTTTGAATAGATCCTCTCTTCTTTTTCCGGCGCCCGTTCTGGTTTCACGGCGGATTGCCGGTATCCGGCCGGCCTATCCGCAGCGCGTTTAAGATGACCGCGAACGAGAGCCCCATGTCGCCGAACGCCACCGCCATCCAGAGGGTGACCAGCCCAAAGACCGCGAGCGCGGCGATCCCGAGTTTCACTACGAGCGCCGTTGTGACGTTCTGCCGGATGACCGAGACCGTCTTCTCCGAGAGGGCGACGAGGTAGGCGACCCGGGATATGTCGTCCTCCATCACGACGATATCGGCCGCCTCGATCGCGACGTCCGAGCCGATCGCCCCCATCGCGACCCCGACGTTCGCCCGGGCCAGCGCCGGCGCGTCGTTCACGCCGTCGCCGACCATCACCACGAGCCCGTAGCGGTCCATCAGCCGTTCGACCATCGCGACCTTATCCTCCGGGAGGAGCCCGGCATGGCACTCGTCGATCCCGATGCGGCGGGCCACCGCTTCTCCCACGCGCTCGTTGTCCCCGGTGAGCATCACCGTCCGGATGCCGCGGGCCCGGAGGTGGGCGACCGTCATTTCGGCATCCTTCTTGATGACGTCCGAGAGCGCAATCAGCCCGAAGACGCCCGAATCGGTGCCGGCGAGGATGACGGTCTTGCCCTCCCCCTCCAGGCGGTCGTACTCCTGCCGCCATGCCCCGCCGGCGGCGTCCGGGAAGAGTGCAGCGTTTCCGAGGAGGCAGGTCTCACCGCCGATCCGACCCTGGACGCCTCTTCCCGCGATCGAGACGAACTCCTCGACGTCCGGGAGAAGAACATCCTCCTCCTCCGCCCGCCGCCGGACCGCCTCCGCGATCGGGTGGCCGGAACGGGACTCGAGCGCCGCGGCGGCGGCGAGCACCTCGGTCGCCGGCACCCCGAACCCGACCACGCCGTCCACCTCGAGCCTTCCGGTCGTGAGCGTCCCGGTCTTGTCGAAGACGACCACCTTTGCGAGCCCCACGGTCTCGAGGGAGTCCCGGCCCTTGATGAGCACGCCGTTATGCGCTGCGGTCGTGATCCCCGAGACCATCGAGACCGGGGTGGAGATGGCGAGCGCGCAGGGACAGGCGATGACGAGCAGGACCAGCGCCCGGTAGAACGCTTCGACGAACGGGACGCCGAAGGCGAGCGGGGGGACCACGACGAGGAGAGCGGCGCCGAGGATGACCGCCGGGGTGTAGTAGCGGGAGAACCGCTCGATGAACGCCTCGGTGGGGGAGGTGTGGGCCTGGGCCTCCGCGACCAGGGCCACCACCCGGGCTATCGTGCTCTCCGCCTCAGGCTTCGTCACCCGGATCTCGAGGTAGCCCTCGATGTTCCGGGTCCCGGCGTAGACCGCGTCCCCGACGCCTTTCGCCGCCGGGACGCTCTCGCCGGTGATCGCCGCCTGGTCGACCGATGACCCGCCGCCGGTGACGACGCCGTCGAGCGGAATGGTGTCGCCCGGTCTTGCGATCACGGTCTCGCCGACGCCGACCTCGTCGACTGGAACGGTCACCTCCCCGTCGTCACGCCGGACCCGGGCCGTCTGCGGCGCGACGTCGAGGAGCGAGGCTATCGAGCGCTCCGCCCTCCCGGCCGCATACTCCTCCAGGAACTCGGCGATGGTGTAGAGGAAGAGGACGGTCGCTCCCTCGGCGGGGTTTTGGGTCAAAAACGCTCCCGCCGCCGCGATCGTGATGAGCACGGCGATGCTGAACCGGAGCCGGACGAGGGCGAGGAGCCCGGCTTTCAGGACGTCGTAGCCGGATAGGATCGCGGCGGCGAGCAGGAGGGCTGTCCCGGCGAAGGGATACGGGGTGAAGTACTCGACGATCACCCCCGCGAGGAGGAGGATGCCCGCGACCACGAAGACCGCGGCCTTCCGGCGGCCGACAACCGGCCTGTGCACCTCGCAGATCCCGGCGCGGCACCGGGGGCAGGACGGGCACTCCTCATGCTCCGTCACGGCCCTCCTCCGGCCGGAGCCTTCTGGATAGAGGTCTCCATCATGGGTATGCGATCCTGGCTGCATCCCACTTAAAGGGTGGTCCGGGCTCACCTCGGGCGCGATCAACCCCGACAGGGGCCACCCCTTCACCGAGCAGAACCATTATGAAGCAATCGCTCCAAGTAATCGGAACGATTATTCACTGCAACGTGCCCGGGTGCCGGCCCGCCCCTGCCCCCTTCCCGGAGGACTTATCATGACACCTCCACCAGACTTCACCACGATCTCCGACAACCCCGACCGACCCTTCGACGAGACGGCTCCCTGCAGCATCTGGATCCATCGTTCCAACGGCACGGCGCCCTGCCTCCCGGAGACGGCGCTCGAAGAGTGGCGGAACTCCGGCTGGGCGCGCTCCCTCCACCCGGAGGACACTGGTGCGGTGCTTGCCGAATGGGAGCGCTGTGCCGCCGCCGGAACGCCGTGGCGGTGCACCTACCGCGCCTGGAGCGCCGGCGGAGAATACCGCACCGTCGTGAGCAGGGGCATCCCGGTCAGGGACGCCGCAGGCCGGGTCGTCCTCTGGGCGGGGGTCAACCTCGACGTCACCGGCCGGGACGAACCCGATGGACAGGTAAGGGAACTCGCGACCCTCTCCGCGGTCGCCCGGGCGATCGAGAAGGCCGGTCCGGACGAGGCTTTGCGGGAGGCGGCCGGCCTCCTGCCCGGTGGGTTCCGCCGTCCGGAAGGGGTGTCGGTACGGGTTGTGCCCGGGCCCGCGGCCCCGGGACCGGGAAGGATCGTCGCCGGGACCCCGGCCGGGCACCTCGTGGTGGCGCCCCGGAGGGGTCCTGCGGAAGCCGGAGGGGAGCCCCCTCAGGGAACAGAAGACTCCTTCCTGCCGCAGGAACGCGGCCTCGTCCGTGCCGTCGCCGCGATGCTCGGGGCCGCCGTCGCGCCGTGCGGACAGCAGTACCGCCTCCTCTTCGACCAGATGCCGGACGCCGCGCTCCTCCTTGAGATCCTTCGCGACGGCTCCGAAAACCCCGTAGGCTTCCGGGTTGTCCGGATCAACCGCAAGGCCGCCGAGATCCTTGGGCGCCGCCAGCAGGATGTCGTTGGAGAAGACCTCGCCACGGCCGTTCCGTCGATCACCCCCGCCGTGCTCGACCTCCTCTGCCGGGTTGCGAGAACCGGAAGACCGGTGCACTGCGATATTTCAGATCCGGCGACCGGCGCCTGCTACGGACTGAAAGCCTACCGGCCGGAGGACGATCGGCTTGTCGTCATTGCAGAGAACATCACGGACCGGCGGAGAGCAGAAGATCTCCTCCGAAAGCAGCAGGTCGTCCTGGACAACCGGGTGCGGGAACTTGCGACGCTCTATGCCGTGAGCCGTGTCGTCGAGCGGCCCGGGGTATCGGTCGAGGAGGTCCTGCAGGAGGTCGCCGCCATCCTCCCCGCCGGCTGGCTCCGCCCGGGGGATGCTGCAGCCCGGATCACGGTCGACGGCCGGGAATACCGGTCGCCCGGGTTTGTCGAGACTCCTCTGCGGCAGGAGAGCCCGATTGTTGTCCACGGCCATAACGCCGGGAAGGTGGAGGTATGCTACCGCCACGAACTGCCCACCGACGGCGACGCGGTCTTCCTCACCGACGAACGCCGCCTGATCGACGCCGTCGCCGGGCGGCTCGGCCGGATCATCGAGCGGATGCGGGCGACCGAGGCTATCGAGAGGAGCGAGGAGAAGTACCGCCTTCTCTTCGAACAGATGCTCGAGAGTTACACCCTCTACGAGGTTATCCCGGACGGTGAGGGAAACCCCGCCGACTACCGGATCATCGAGTTGAACGAGAACGCGGCCGGCGTCTTCGGCCGCAGCCGGGAGGACCTGCTCGGGCAACGGCTCTTCGACGTCTTCCCGGCGATCGCGAAGGGAGCCCGCGTCCTCTACGGGGAGGTCGCCAGGACCGGTGTGCCGGTGCAGCGGCGGCTGCAGGAACCCCGGACCGGACGGTGGTACGACCTGCAGATCTACCGGCCGCAGGCCGGGAGGCTGGCCGTCACGGGGCAGGATATCACCGAGCAGAAGAAGGCGGAACTCGCCCTCCAGGAGAGCGAAGAGCGGTTCCGGGGGATCTTCGAGCAGGCCGGGACCGGGATCGCGCTTATCGATCCGGACGGGCGGATCATGAAGGCGAACCCGGCGTTCGTGCGGATGTTCGGCTACGACGAGGACGAACTCTGCGGCATGCAGTCCCGGGACCTGATCTACCCGCCCGACCGGGAGGAGGCGGGCTCCCTTCTCCGGGAGACGGCCCGGGGGGAGGGCATCCGCCGGGAGAAGCGCTACGTGACGAAGGACGGCAGGATCATCTGGGGGCGGCTGACGACTTCCCTGCTCCGCGACCCCGGGGAGCGGGGGCTCGTCATCGCGATGGTGGAGGACATCACCGACTGGCGGGAGATGCAGAACGCTCTTGCGGAACGTGAGGAGCGGTTCCGCGAGATAGCGCAGCGGAGTTTCGATATGATCTGCACCTGCTACAACGACCGGGGGATCACCTACGTCTCCCCGGCCGTGGAGCGGATCCTCGGGTATGCCCCGGAGGAGATGATCGGCAGGCAGTTCAGCGATTACGTCTCCGATGCGACCTTTTCTGACTGGCAGGAGGCCGTGGCCCGGATTTCCCGGGGGGAGCCCGTCGAGGGGCTGGTGATGGAGCTCCGCCGCAAGGACGGGACAACCGCCGCCGTCGAGATAAACGAGTCGGCGATCGTGGAGGCCGGCCGGGTGGTGGGCATCCAGACCGTCGGCCGGGACGTCTCGGATAGGATGCGCTATGAGGATATGCGGCTGCAGGCGTTCTACCAGATCGAGCAGAACATCGAGCAGTTTGCCGTCCTTGCAGATCACATCCGCCTGCCCCTGCAGGTGATCCTCGGCATGGCCGATCTGACCGACGATACGAAGACGTCGGAGAAGATCCGGGAGCAGGTAGAGCGGATCAACGGGATCGTCAAGCAGCTCGATGAGGGCTGGGTCGAGTCCCGCGATATCCGGGAGTTCCTGCGCAGGAACGAACTGGTGTAGCGCAATCTCGATCCTGACTCGAGCGACCACCCCTGTTTGCCCGAATCTTACCCCGGTTTGTCAGAATCGCCCTATAGACGGGATGTTATGTATCCGATATATTGATGCTTTGTAAAATATAATATCACCAGAATAAATATAGGTGGTGCGTCGCACGACAGAGAGCCCGCCCCGCAGCCGGAAAGGAGCCATGCAGAACAACGCTATGCGAACAGACCCGTCGGCCCATGCAGTCTCCAGCGGGGCGGAGGCCGCGGAGTCCGGCATCCGGCGCTCGCTCGCCGTCTTTGGGGTGCTCCTCGCCGCCCTCGCGGCGACCAGCCTGTACAACTACCTGCTCTTCCATACGATCGCCGAACTCGTTGCCGTCGCGATAGCGATAGCCGTCTTCACCGTGGCGTGGAACGCCCGGACGATGCAGGAGAACGGCTACCTGCTGGTCGCCGGCACCGGGCTGCTCTTCGTGGCCGGCATCGGACTGGTCCACACCCTTGCGTATGACGGGATGGGGATCTTCGTCGGCTACGACGCAAACCTGCCGACGCAGCTCTGGATCGCCTCGCGCTACCTCCTTTCCGGGACGCTGCTTGCCGCGCCTCTCCTGATGCGGAGAAACCCGGCCCCCTGCCGGGTGGTTGCGGCGTTTTCGGCGGTTACCGCGCTCCTCCTCCTCTCGATCTTCGCCGTCCCGGTCTTCCCCGACTGCTACGTCGAGGGGTCGGGGCTGACGCCGTTCAAGGTCGTAAGCGAGTACGTCATAGCGGCCCTGCTTGTCCTCGGCGGTATCGCCGTCTACCGGGTGCGGGACGCCTTCTCGCCCCGGGTGACGGGCCACCTCGCCGCGGCCATCCTCGTGATGATCGCGTCAGAACTTGCGTTCACGCTGTATAGCAGCGTTTACGGGCTCTCGAACATGGTCGGCCACCTCCTGATGGTGCTCTCGTTCGGGCTGATCTACGTCGCGTTCGTCGAGACCGGGATCCGGCAGCCCTACGCGGTGGTCTTCACCAGTTTAACGGCAAGCGAGGAGCGGCTCCGGCGGGAGAAGGACCGGCTCGGGCAGTACCTGGATATCGCCGGCGCCCTCTTCGTCGTCCTCGACCGAGACGGGCGAATCGCCCTCGTCAATCGCCGGGCGTCCGAGGTCCTGGGCTGCCCGGCGGATGCGGCCGTGGGCGAGCCCTGGGTCGAGCGGTTCGTTCCCCCGGCGGATCGGGAGCGCTGCCGTGCGTTCTTTCTCGGGCTGATGCAGGGCGAGCTCGAGGCGAACGAGCACGTGAGGGCGCCGGTTCTTGCCGCCGGCGGCGGCGAGCGGATCATCGCGTGGCACAACACCGTGCTCCGGGACAAAAACGGAGTAGTCTGCGGGATGCTTAGTTCCGGAGAGGATATCACCGAACAGCAGCACGCCGAGGCGGCGCTTGGCCGGGCGAATGCGAAGTTGAACCTTCTCGCGGGGATCACCCGCCACGACATCCTCAACCAGGTCACCGTCGCACGCGCCTACATCGACTTCGCCGGGGAAGACAGCGGAAATCCCGGGGTCCAGGCCTGCCTGAAGCGTGCCCGAAGTGCCATAGAGGAGATCGAAAGGCAGATCGAGTTCAGCCGGGACTACCAGGACATGGGCGTGAAGGAGCCCGCCTGGCAGAAGCCCCAGGACCTCATCGGGGAGAGTGTCTTGGACCTCGCCCTCCCGGCGGAGGTCAGGGTCCGGGCGGATCTCGGGGACCTCGAGATCTACGCGGACCCGATGGTGAAGAAGGTCTTTTACAACCTCATCGACAACGCCGTCCGCCATGGCGGTGCGGTGACGGAGATCCGGTTCTCCTGCGCGAGGTCCGGGCAGGACCTCCTGATCCTCTGCGAGGACGACGGTATCGGCATCCCGGACGGCGAGAAGGAGGCGATCTTTCGCGAGGCGTATAAGCGCCGGCACGGGCACGGGCTGTTCCTGGTCGCGGGGATTTTAGGGATTACGGGGATGACTATTCGAGAGACGGGGGTTGCCGGGGAGGGGGCCCGGTTTGAGGTGAGGGTGGTGAATGGAGGATACCGGTTCGGGAACGGCGGGGAGTGACTGCTCCCCCCACTGAAGTGGGGCCTTCTGCTTTCTTCGTAAAGAGCCGGGGCAACGCGGTTTTCCAGCGCCTGGTCGCGACGTTTGAGGTCTCTGATCTGGCGACTATCCTGTTTTTTTGAACGTCAGGGCAATATTACGCGGTTATCAGAGGAACCAGGGGTGCCGTGACGGAGTTCCACACAGGGGATTTATCCCCTGTGGAGATCGCACCCGAACCTTAAAGAGGGGTAAGCCTATAAGGCAGGCGGCTCCCGGGCATCACCTCTCCCTGCAGACACAC